>WNEZ01000425.1_pt1 | contig 34149 bp, 30 predicted proteins | sample 5400521 | NCBI WGS metagenome assembly WNEZ01 (sample SAMN13153339, study PRJNA577476) | soil metagenome | isolation source: 120 cm saprolite under Douglas fir tree site 2 hole 1 replicate 1 | place: USA:California | collected 2015-04-18 | reverse complement strand
AGAATTCCTGGGTCCAGTTCGGCATCCATGTGTTCGTCGGAACAATGGCGGGAGGGCTATCCGACACCGTAGCGGTGTGGATGCTCTTCAATCCGAAGCAAAAGCGTTTCGGGTTCCAGGGTGCGATCCCCAAGAATCAGGCGCGTCTCGCGAAGAGCCTCGGGCGCACCGTCGGCGAGCGACTGCTCACACCAGGCGATCTGCAGCGCGAGCTCGAGCGGCCCGAGCTGCTGGCGGCGTTCCAATCGCGACTCGAAGACGTCATCACGACCATCCTCACTTCGCGGGACCCGCTGATCGACAAGGTTCCTGCGGGGGTGGTAACGGCACTGGAAGGCGCGATGACATCGTACCTCCCCGTAGCGATGACAAAGCTCGGCGCTTTCCTTGGTCAGCCGACGACGCGCCTCAAGCTCCGCTCCGCCCTCCACGCAATGTTCAATCGCTTTGTCGACGACATGCGGTTTCACGAACGCATTTTCGCGAAGCTGATGATGACGGAGAAGAAGTTCGACACTGTGCTCGACGCGATCGAGAACGATGGAGTCGAGCAAGTCGTGGGGCTGCTCGAGGAGCCGGAGATCAGGGAAGAGATCTCGAAAGCGATCCACGACGCGATCCTCCACTATCTGCAGCAGCCGATCTCGGATATCCTGGGCGATGTCGAAGCCAAGCGAGATCCCGAGGCGCCGAGGAGGCTTGCGGCGCAGTCTGCGCCCGTGATCTGGGAGTGGGTGCACGATCAGCTACCCGAGCTGATCAAGAAGCTCGACGTTCAGGCAATGGTTGAGCGTAAAGTCATGGCGTTCAGCGTCGACCGCGTCGAGGAGATCCTGCGCAACGTGATTCAGAACGAGCTCAATCTGATCATCACCACGGGGTACGTGCTCGGTGGCCTGATCGGGGTCTGCACTTTCGGCCTACAGAAGCTGCTCGGTCTGTAGGCTACTCCTCCTTGAGCGTCACCTGCGCCGGGTTGACGATGTTCGGGTTTGCTCCCGCGGGAACGTCAACGTAGATCACGACCGGACGACCCTGGATTTCCATCGTCGATACCTGCAGCGTTCTTCCCGACGCTGAATAACTCTTGACGAGATCGGTCGAGCCCTTCGCCGCTTTGGTCGAATAGCGCGCCTCGACAGCCTGTCCGGCGAGGTGGAAAAACTCCCCTGCTTCGACCGGCGAGTCCCACACGGTGAGCCACACGATCCCCTGACCCTGCGGAGTGTTCACGACCGCGTAGCGATCGCCGTCCCATCCGGTAGCGCCGCGCACCGCCTCATTCTGGTCGTTCAGCTGCTGGAACAGGAATAACCGCGTTTCGAACTCTCCGAGGTCGTTGTCGTAGACCTTCGTCGCGTTGGAGAGTGTGCCTAGGGTGACGCGCGTCGGATTGTCGCGCTTCAGGAAGAACGCGGCGGGATGGATTATCTGCTCGGTGGATACCGGCATGTCCTTGTAGATGATCGAGCCCGGCTTCCGTTCCTTGTAGTTGCGGTAGAACTCGGCGCCGCTCAGATATGGGAAGATCAACGTCTCCTGAATCACCTTCGGAGCAGCCGCGAAGATCGGCATCGATGCCTGGGTCTCGCGTATCATCTCCCTGATCCGGTCCCAGCCACCAGGGAGGTTGATCGCGATGTTGGTGCCGCCGAGCATGATCGAAATCTGCTCGTAGACCGCCTGTCCCTCGAAGACCGACTGAGCTGCCGCCAGCCGGTCATTGTCGTCCCGGATCTTTTGAACGGAATCCAGGCTGATGTACTGATCCTGCAGTGCGTGCACGAGCTCGTGCGTGATCGTCAACGCCACCATGTCCTTCGGAGCGCCGTCGACGACGTAGAGCACCTTCGTGTGCGGGTCGTAGTAACCGACGATCTGCTCTTCGAGCAGGCCGGTGAGAAAGGGCTGTAGCTTGAGCGTGTCGGGAATCATGCCGAGCCGCTTGTACGCCGCCTCCTGGCCCGCGATGTCGTGCGCGGCTTGCGAGTCGGAGAACTGCTTCGTCACGAATTCGCGCACCTGCTCCTTCGAGCGCGTCTCGACTTTGGGCGGCGTCTTGTATTTGAGTCCGACCGCCTTCTCGATCATCGGCACCGCTTCGGCGATTTCCGCCGCGTACGGACCTTCGTATTTCGGTTTTTCCCTCTCGCAGGCGGACACCAGCGTCAGCAAAGCCCCGCCGGCCAGAGAGAGACTTCGCTTAAGCTGAACCTTCATTGCACGCAGATTAGAGGAGAACGACAAGCCGTCACGACTGCCTCAGAGACCGGATACCCGCAGATACCACGCGATGATCGCGTCTCCATGCATCAGCGCGATCAGGGCAGCGGGCGCAAGAAAGACGCCGAACGGAAGCTCACGCTTGCGCCATCCTCCCCCCACTTCGAGGGCGAGCTCCGTCTGTCCCTTGTCGTCGGCGAGTCCTCGCGCGGAGAGTGGGTATACGATACCCAGCAGGACGATGGGAGCGAGCACGGCGGCGATGAAGATCGTGAGCAGTGAACGCACCGGGCCGACTGCCGCGCCCACGACCGCCATGAGTGTCACGTCGCCAAACCCCATAGCCGGACGCTTCAACCAGACTTCGCCGAGCCAGCCAACGATCGAAATCGCGCCGGCCCCGACACACATTCCGAGAATCGCGTCCCACGGACCGGCAAACGGCTCCGATTCCCTGAGGTACAGTGCGATAAACGAGGTCAGGAGAACGAAGAACAGCCCGAAAACCGTGAAGCCGTCGGGGATTACAAAGTGCTTCGCGTCCGTTATCGCTATACCCAGAAGCACTGTGACGAACACCGCCACGCGGAAGGCGGTGAATGACATTCCGAAGTGGCCGTAGGCATCGAGCCAGATCAATCCCACCAGCAGCTCGACGATCGGATATTGGATCGAGATGCGCTCGCGGCAATTGCTGCATTTGCCGCGGAGCATCAGCCAGCTCAGGATCGGGATGTTCTCGCTCGCCTTGATCTGGTGGCCGCATTTGGGGCATCTCGACCTCGGCTTAACGACTGAGAGGCCTTCCGGCCACCGTCCGATGCAGACGTTGAGGAACGAGCCAATCGCAGTTCCGACCGCGAATACGTAGATGCCTTCCAGAATCTCAATCATGACCGAAGCTCATAGAGAATGATTCCCGTTGCAACCGCGACGTTGAGGGATTCGACGTTGCGGGCAATCGGAAGCGATACTGTTCGCACTGCTTTCGCGCGGATCCCCGGAGACAGACCGGATCCCTCGTTTCCAACTGCGATTGCGAGTCTCGCCGGAGCGCCTGCTCTTTCGAGCGGACTACCACTCGCGTCCGTCGCCCACAGGTCGATCTGTTTTCGCTCGAGAAAGCTCAATAAATTATCAATGCCGGAGTGAAACGCCGGATGCTGAAACTGCGCGCCCATCGAGCTTCGAATCACCTTTGGATTCCACAGATCGACCGTGCCCGGGAGCGCGATCGTCGCAGTGGCTCCGAGTGCTGCAGCGGTGCGGACGATGGTGCCGGCATTCCCGGGGTCCTGCACCCCATCAAGGACGATCAAGCGGCACACTCCGGTTACATCGAGTGTATCAAGTGAGCGCGCAGGAACTTCACCGATCGCGATGACGCCCTGCGGGGACTCGGTTTCGGCGGCGGATCGGAAGTCTTTTTCGGAGACCTCCGTCACCTCGACACCAGACTCGTCGAGAGTCTTTCGCAAAGCCTGGCCTCGCGGAGCGTCGGCGAGCTGGGGAGCGACGAGTGCGCCGCGAACCGTGAGGGGCGAGCGGAGCAGCTCTTCAACCGAGCGTACACCCTCGGCGAGGAAGAGCGAGTGCTTCTCGCGGGCCTTTCTGCGACCGAGATCACGGGCTAGTGTAAGGAGTTTCACGCGTTGTTTTTGCAGGACTTAGCTGGAATAGGACTTGCCTCCGCGTCTCATCTGTAATCCCATTGCTGGAGTGTCAATGAAGCGAATTCTCGTAGGTATTGCGATTGCCACCTCCCTCACTGCATGCGCCATCTCGCAGCAGCAGGAAGTGCAGATGGGACAGGAATATGCGCAACAGATCAACGCGCAACTACCGATCATCCAGGATCCGGAGATAAACCGCTACATCAACGTGCTCGGTGATTCAATTGCGCGGCTGACAAGCCGGCGTGATCTCGACTGGCAGTTCTTCGTCGTAGACTCCAAGGAAGTGAACGCCTTCGCGGTGCCCGGCGGCTTTGTGTACGTGAATCGCGGCCTCATCGAGCGCGCCGACCAGATGGACGAGCTCGCCGGCGTTCTTGGTCACGAGATCGGGCACGTGGTGCGGCGCCACACGGTAAAGCAGATGGAGAAGGCACAGGGGGCGAACGTCGGCGTGACCCTGGCGTGCGTTCTCACGGGCGTTTGCAACAACCAGGCTGCCGGCGCAGCGATCAATGTCCTCGGCGGCGCCGTGTTCGCCCGGTTCAGTCGACAGGATGAAGCCGAAGCGGATCAGGAGGGTTTCAAGAACGTCGTGCGCGCCGGAGTCAGTCCCGTCGGAATGGTTACCATGTTCAACAAGCTGCTCGAGGAGCGGAAAAGCCATCCTGGCGCCGTCGAGTCGATGTTCCTCACTCACCCGCTCGAGGAGGACCGCATTCAGGCGGTTCAGGCGCAGATCAACCAGCTGCCTCCCAGCACTCTCGCGTCGCTCGGCACCGACTCCCGCAACTTTCACGCGTTCAAGGCGAGGATCCTGTCGTTACCGCCCTCGCCGCCTCCGCGCCAGATCCAGTAACCCGGTCCGTTCTACAGGTCGACGATGCGCCGTGGTCCTTCGCGGCGCATCTTTGGTTTATGCGGATTGCGCTCACCATCGCGGGCTCCGACTCCGGCGGCGGCGCCGGAATCCAGGCGGATCTGAAGACATTTCAGAGATTCGGCGTCTTCGGAACGTCGGCGATCACCGCGATCACGGCACAGAACACTCGAGGGGTGAGCAGCTGGGTCGCAGTATCTCCCGAACTCGTGCGCGCGCAGATCGACGCCCTAGCCGAGGATCTCTTCCCGAGCGCATTCAAGACCGGCATGCTCGCCAGCGCGGCGGTCGTGTCGACGGTCGCCGTGGCAATCCGCGACCACTCCCTCCGCAACTACGTCCTCGATCCGGTGATGGTCGCGACGTCGGGCGATGTGCTGCTGGAGCCCGAGGCCATCGAGCTGATCCGTCTCGAGCTCGTTCCGACGGCGGCTCTCGTCACGCCAAATCTCCACGAAGCGGCGATTCTAACCGGCGAGAAGATCGACGATGAAGATTCGATGGCGCACGCAGCCGAAGTCCTGGTGAAAGACATGGGAGCGCAGGCTGCGCTCATCAAGGGTGGTCACCTGGATTCGGGCAACAGGGTCGTGGACGTACTATACGACGGAGACGTCCGCACTTTTCGCCAGCAGCGCCTGGACACCACAAACACTCACGGGACCGGCTGCACTCTCTCGGCGGCAATCACGGCGCAGTTAGCGAAGGGAGAATCGCTTCATGCAGCGGTTCGCAGGGCAATCAACTACGTTCACAACGCCATCGCCAGTGCGCCGGGATTAGGGTCCGGCCACGGGCCGCTCAACCACCTCGCCGACGATAGCTGACGACGTCAGCGGCCACCGACCACGCTTTTGTCTATCGCGGACAGCTGGGGGGCGGCAGAGCGGACAAGAAACTCAGTCACCAGCGACTCGAACGCCGCGCTGACGCGATTCGTGGTTTCCAGCACTTCCGCATGGCTGAGGGCCGCCCCAGTAACTCCCGCAGCGGCGTTGGTAATGCAGCTGACTCCAGCTACGCGCATACCCAGCGCCCTGGCCAGAATCACTTCTGGCACCGTCGACATTCCAACCGCATCGGCGCCGAGTAGTCTCAACATCTTTACTTCGCTCGGCGTCTCATACGACGGACCCAGCAATCCCGCGTACACTCCTTCACGAAGCGTGATGCCGAGCTTTTCCGCCGTCGTGCGCAGCAGCCAGCGCAGACCGGGGTTGTATGCGTCGGTCATGTCCGGAAAGCGAATTTCTCCTTTCTGCGCCTCTCCCACGAGAGGATTTGCTCCCATCAGATTGAGGTGATCCGAGATCATCATCAGATCTCCAACCGCAAGCTTGGGGGAAATTCCGCCCGCCGCATTCGAGACAAAGAGATCGTACGCCCCGAGCGCGTGGAACACGCGGACCGGGAATGCCGCGAGCGCGGCGGAGTGTCCTTCGTACATGTGGAATCGCCCGCTCAGCGCGACAACCTCACGCCCGCCCAATGACCCGATGATGACAGCGCCCTCGTGTCCGGCGATCGTCGCATCGGGGAAACCGGGAATGTCGCGGAAGGGAATGCGAACCGCGTCGCCAATGGATTTCGACAGTCCACCCAATCCCGAGCCGAGGATGATCCCGATTTTGGGATGTTGGGACTTGGCACGCTCGCGAATCGCCACCGCAGCCTTGATTGCCGCTTCTGTCGAGTATTGACTCTTCATTCTTCCGGTCCGATCAGCCGTTCGATCTTGTCCGATACTTCCTCGATCAGCATGAGTCGCTCCTCCCAGGGAAGAAATGCGCTTTCAAATCCATTGAGCGCAATCCCCGCCAACTCTTCCACGGTCAGGTCGAGCTGCTCGGCCGCGTGGACGTATTCGTCCGTGAGCGTCGTCCCGCTCATCAGGCGGTTGTCGGTGTTGAGCGTGACGTTGAGGCCGCGGTCGAAGTATTCGCGGAATGGATGCGTCGCGTACGAATCGGCGACGCGCGTTTGCACGTTGCTGGTGAGGCAGACCTCGAGCGCGATCCGCCGGTCGTTGACGTACTGGGTGAGCTCCGGATCCTCGATGAGCCGCGTTCCGTGACCAATGCGGTTCGCGCCGCACACGTGCACCGCCTGCCGTATCGACTCGGCTCCATCACCTTCACCGGCGTGCACCGTGACCGCAAGATTATGCTCGCGCGCGTACCTGAACGCGTCGACGTGACGCGCCGCCGGATTTCCTTTCTCTGCTCCGGCCAGATCGAATGCCACGACCCCTTCGCTGCCGAACTCGACAGCGAGCCTGGCCATCTCGAGTGAACTCTCGGGCGGAAATTGACGCAATCCGCAGACGATGAACCGCGCCGTGATGTCGAAATCCTTCTCGGCCCGGCGAAGCCCGCGAAGCGGCGCCTCGACCGCCTGCACGAGCGTGATTCCCTGAACGACGTTCAGGAGCGGCGCATTTCTCACCTCGATGTAGCGGACGCCATCCTCGGCGGCATCTTCGGCCAGCTCGTAGGCAATACGCTCGAGCGCTTCCTCGCTCTGCATGACGGAGATCGTCACGTCGAAGCGTCGCAGGTAATCCTCGAGGCTCTGGGCGTCATCCACTCTCATGAAGTCCGCCAGCTCCTCGGGAGTCTGCCTCGGCATCTGAATCCGATGCTCACGTGCCAGTTCCAGAAGTGTTGCGGGCCGGACCGAGCCATCAAGATGACAATGCAGCTCGGCCTTGGGAAGCTGGCGGAGCTTGTTAGAGAAAATCGAGAGTGGCATTACAATGGGTTGAAGTCCTGGTCGTCGCTGGCAGTCTGCCGAGCGCGAACGATGCGAAAAATTGCGCCGTTGTGCACGGGGGTGCTGTTGGCGGTGACGATCCCACGGCTGTCAGTGATCATCCGCTCCCCGCTGCGCACCGCCGCGGCCTGTATTTCGTCCCAGGCTTCTACCGCTTCGAGAGCGGTCGCCGAGGCGTCGACATCGACCGCCTGGGCATTTATGTAGACGCGAACCTTTTCACTCATGGCGAAATGGGAGCGATCCGCACTTCGGTCGGAGCGGCGATCGGGGTGGGCAGCGACTTGAGATAGTCGATGAGAGCGTCCAGATCCACGATGTTGAGCGGTTTCGAGGCGGTGGCACGGCCGCCCAGATTGTAGCCTTCACCGCCGGTGGCGAGGAAGTCATTGACGATCACGTTGTACGTCTTCGCGTCGGAGAGAGGAGCTCCATCTGCCGTCGTGACCGAGACAACGCGCGACCCCTTGGCCCTGGATGGGTCATACCTGATGGTCAGGCCGCTCACATGATCGTCGATCGAGTTCCTGGCGAGCATCGCCTCCAGCAATCCACGCAACTGGGTACCCGTCATCGTGAGGGAGTACAGCGTGTTCCCGAACGGCTGAATCTCGAATAGCGATCCGTAAGTCGCCTCGCCGGCGCGAAGCTCCGTGCGAATTCCGCCGTTATTCATGATCGCGACGTCGCCCTTTGCCGCCCAGCGCTGGGCATCAGCGATGAGATTGCCGAGCGGATACTGGGAACCTTGACGCGCGAGCGTGACGGGGACGGTCGCGACGTGACGATTGACGAGCGACGAAACGCGATCCACGGCTCGGCGAACGATTGAATCAATCGCGGGAACAGGCCGCATGGTATCCACAGCGAGCTCGCGCACCTGATGCCGAATCGGAAGGTTTGCATTCCTGCCGATCGGGAGATCGAGGACGTCAATGGCGCGTCCGCTCGAGCGCGCCTGCACGATCGGAATTCCCTTGACCTCGGTGTTGACGAGCGTGTGAGTGTGCCCGCTCACGATAGCGTCAACCTTCGTCGTGAGCTTTCGGGCGAGGTCTATGATTTCTCCGCCGCATTCCGTAGCTCCGTCCCGGCCGCAGCTCGCTCCAGCGTGAGCGATGACGACCACGAAGTTGGCGCCGCGCTTCCTGAGCGCCGTTCCAATGCTGTCAACGATTGGCGCCGGATCGTCAAACCGCAGTCCCACGACGTTGGCGGCGCGCGTCGTCGTCGGAGTAGAGACGGTGGATACGCCGATGATTCCTATTCGAGTGGCGCCGCGCTTCACGATCGTGTCATTGCGAATCCACCTGACGTCGCGGCCGTCGGTGTATCGAACGTTGGCGCCGAGGATTCCGAACTTCGCCTGCCGCATGCGGGCGCGGAGGGAGTCGACTCCCCAGTCGAACTCGTGGTTGCCGAGGGCGGCCGCGGCGTAGCCCATTCTATTGTAGTACTCCACGACGGGGCGGCCGAAGGAAAGGTTGGAGGCGAGGGTGCCCTGGAAGAGGTCGCCGGCGTCGAGCAGTAGAGTCTCGCAGCGCGGAGCGCATTCGGTGCGCGCGCGGTCGATCCCGGCGGCGACGTAGGCGGCACCTCCGCGGCGAACGCCGTTCGCGTCCGGACGGGGCTCGAGTGCGCCGTGGAAGTCGTTGGTCGCGATGATTCGGAGGAAGCGCGTTCCGGCCGGAAACTGCGGCTGGCCAGCCGGGAGGATCTGCGCGTGGGCTGGGGACCGGGCAAAGGTCAGCAGCAGGATGGCACTAAGCGCTCGCAAAATCATCTCTCCTCAAATTCGATTCGCTCGGTGAATTGCAAAGCTAGCTGGGCGCCGCTGGGCGAGGGAGTGCAACGTTATTGTCACGTGTTCGTGACAGACGACGAGTTGACGCCGCGTCGGGAGGTCGGACAACTTCCAGACGTGACTGAACCGAGCGGTGCCACGGAGCGCGTCCTCGTCGTGGACGACGAGCCCGATATCGTTGCGCTCGTGGCGTATCACCTCGCCAAATCGGGCTACTCTGTGTCGACGGCAACCAACGGGCACGAGGGGCTCGCAGCCGCGCGGCGCGATAAGCCATCGATAATCGTTCTCGACCTCATGCTTCCCGGACTGTCGGGACTCGAGGTCATGGAGGAGCTCCGCTCGGACGGCTCGACGTCGCGCATAGCAGTGCTCATGCTCACAGCCCGACGGGAAGAGAGCGACCGCATCAAAGGTCTCACCCTCGGCGCCGACGATTATTTGACCAAGCCGTTCAGTCCACAGGAGCTGGTTCTGCGCGTCGGCGCGATTCTCAGGCGGGTAAAGGCAGGGCGCGAGGATTCGGACGACATCAAGCAGATCGGACCCCTGAAGATCGAAAGCACCGCGCACCGCGTCACAGTGGATGGGCGCGAAATCGATCTTACTCCTACGGAGTTCAAGCTTCTCCTTCTGCTCGCCGAGCGAAAGGGTAGAGTGCAACCGCGCAACTTGCTGCTGGAGACTGTGTGGGAAGCCGCGCCTGACATTCAGACCAGAACGGTGGACATGCACGTGCAGCGTCTTCGCGCCAAGCTTGGCCCGGCCGGCGATCTGATAGAGACGGTGCGCGGTTTCGGCTATCGCATTCGAAACGTCAACGAACGATCGTGAAGCTCGCGCACCGGCTGCTTCTCCAGTCGCTCGCGATCGTCGCGGTAATGGTGGTCTCGGTAGTCGTCATCATCGATAATCAACTGCACTCGAGCATCACTGAGCAGGCCGTTCAGGACCTCGCCGGTGAGGCGAGATTCCTGGCAACACAGTGGAAGCCTGGCGTGGATCCCGACTCGCTGGCGGATGAGGCGGGGGTCGCCACTGGACACCGGATCACTCTGATCGATTCCGCCGGACACGTTGTCGGTGACTCGGAATTCGACGGGCCCGCCCTCAAAGCCCTGGAAAACCACAGCAATCGCCCGGAAGTGATCGAAGCGAGGAACAGCGGAGTCGGGTCCGTTCGGCGTATGAGCCCGTCCACGGGTGAGGAGCAGCTCTACGTCGCCGTCAAGGCGCCACGTGGCATCGCTCGCGTTTCCGTGACGACGAAAGCGGTCGAGGAGCTCTTCGCGAGAGCGCGCAGCGGAGTTCTTGTGGCAGGTCTCATCTCCTTCCTGTTTGCTGCGATTCTGGCCGCTCTTTTCTCTCGCTCGGTCTCCCGACCGATTACCGACCTTCGAGATGTTGCGCGCTCGCTCGCCGCGGGCGAGCGGAAGCGATATCCCGCGCTCGCCGCACCGGGCGAGGTTGGAGATCTCGCCGACGCGGTCCACCGCCTGGCTGAACAACTCGAAGCGCGGATCTCGGCCCTGGCGGCGGAGCAATCGATACTCTCCGCGCTCGTCGAAACGCTGAACGAGGGCGTGATGGCGATTTCTCCATCGCACGAAGTCGTGCGCATCAACGACACGGGGCGCCGCCTGCTTTCGATCCGGCGCCCGATTCCATTCGGCATCGACTTTCTGCCGCGCGATGCGACTTTGCGAAACGCGATATCGCTCGCCCTGAGCGGAACCGAGACCGAGCCCGAAGAGGTCGTCATCGGCGAGACAACGCTATCTCTGACGGCGCGTCCTCTCGCCAACGGCGGCGCAGTCGTTGCCCTCTTCGACCTCACCCCAATTCGGAAACTCGAGGCGGTGCGCAGGGATTTCGTCGCTAACGTCTCTCACGAGCTTCGTACGCCCCTCACGATCATCGGGGGCTTCGCTGAAACGCTGCAGGATCGGGATGTGCCGCCGGAAATGCGAGCCGAATTTGCAAGAACTATCTTCAGCAACGCCCAGCGCATGCAGCGGATCGTCGATGAGCTGCTCGACCTCTCGCGAATCGAAACGGGACACTGGAGGCCGCGACCGGAGCCTGTACACATTGCGGACGTGGCTGCCGAGGTCTTTGGCCGAGCGGCGGTCGCCGCGAACGCCAAAAGCGTTGCCCTCGACACGACAATCGAGCCAGGCGCCGAAACGATTTACGCTGATCGAACAGCGCTGGAGCAGATCCTCCTCAACCTCATCGAAAATGCGATCCGTCACACGGGCGCGGGCGGCCGCATCTCGATCCAGACAAAGCGCGAAACCGGCGGAGTCTCGCTCGCCGTCGCCGATACCGGAAGCGGCATTCCACCGGAACACCTGCCGAGAATCTTCGAGCGCTTCTACCGCGCCGACAGCGGGCGATCGCGCGAGGCAGGAGGCACGGGACTGGGGCTCGCAATCGTGAGGCATCTCGTTGAGGCACATGGTGGTACAGTGGGAGCAGATAGCACCGTTGGCGTCGGTACGACGGTCAGTATCTTCTTTCCCGACGGAGCAACCACGGCTCAGTCGTGACAAACCCTTTACCTCCCGTGTGACTGTCCGTGACGTGCCTGAGAGAGTTTGTAACGCGACAAACTTCCTCTCTCGGAGTCAAAAGTGATCAAAACCGTTCGCAGCATTGCTGTCGCACTTGCAACAGGTGCGTTGTTCTCAGTTGTTGCGGCTGCACAATCAGTGGATCTCACCGGAGCGGGCGCGACGTTCCCGTATCCCATTTATTCGAAGTGGTTCGCCGATTACGCCCAGAGCACGGGCGTCAAAATCAACTATCAGTCGATCGGATCTGGCGGCGGCATCAGACAGCTGTCCGAACAGACCGTCGATTTCGGCGCTTCCGACGGGCCGATGAGCGACCAGGAGCTCGCGAACGCCAAAGGCGGACCGGTCCTTCATTTTCCGACCGTGATGGGCGCGGTCGTCATCACTTATAACGTTCCCGGTCTCACCCGCCCGCTCAATCTGACCGGCGATGCGATCGCGGACATTTTTGCCGGGAAGATCACCAAGTGGAATGATGCGCAGATTGTCGCACAGAACCGCGGGGTGGCTCTTCCCAATTCTGACATCCTCGTCGTCCACCGCTCGGATGGCAGCGGGACCACCTACATCTTCAGCGACTATCTGACTTCGGTGAGTCCATCCTGGTCGAGCACGCTCGGCAAGGGCAAGGAGATCAAGTGGCCCGTTGGTCTTGGTGGCAAGGGCAACGAAGGCGTCGCCGGGCAGGTGAAGCAGACTCCGGGCTCGATTGGCTACGTCGAGTTGGCGTACGCAAAGCAAAACAGTCTTCCGTTCGCGACTGTCCGAAATGCCGCTGGACGTTTCATCACGCCGCCGACCGCGTCGGTGACCGCCGCGGCCGCCAGCATGAAGCTCCCCAAGAATACCGACTACCGCATCTCGATCGCAAACGCACCAGGCAAGGATTCCTATCCGATCTCGTCCATGACCTGGATTCTCGTATACCAGAATCAGCCCGATCGCGTCAAAGGCGCAAAGCTCGTGAATTTCCTGCGCTGGGCCTACAAGGACGGTGAGAAGACAGTAGCATCGCTGGATTACGCTCCGCTTCCTGCACCAATGGTTGCGCAGCTTCAGAACAGACTGAAGACGATCCGTATCGCTGACTCACGCATCGGAGACGCTCGATGAAAAAAATCACTCTCGTTGCGCTCGGACTGCTGGCTCTGCCGCTGGCGATTTCTGCCCAGCAGCCGACCGACACGACCAGGCCTGCTCCGCCGCCGCCGGCGCCTCAGCCCGCTGCCGTCTCGATTCCGGTTGATTTCTCCGGAGTGCTCTACGCCAACTACCAGTATCGTGGCGACAAGGGACCAGCGAAGTCGTCGAACAAGTTCGACCTGGAGCGGACGTACCTTACCTTCAGGATGCCAGCCGGTGACCGTGCCAGCATTCGCATCACGGCCGACGTGTTCCAACAGACTGCAACGCCGAACGACAACTTCTACAGAGGTTGGGTAATCCGCGCGAAGTACGCGTACCTCCAGTACGACTTGATCAAGAGCGCTACCTGGAATGCGAACATTCGCGGCGGGTTGCTTCACAACGTAGTGATCGATCACGTCGAACAATTTTGGCCGCGCTGGGTTTCTCAAACTCCGGTCGAGCGCGCAGGATACTTCTCGTCCGCGGACGCCGGCGTGGCGACTCTCTGGACGTTGCCCAACAAGTTCGGTGAGTTTTACGCTACGATCGTGAACGGGCCTGGCTACACCTCGCGTGAGACCGACCGGTTCAAGGACTACGCGGCGAGGCTCACCATCACGCCACTCTCGTCGTCGAGCAACAAGGTGATCAAAACCTTCGCGTTGACGGGCTGGGCGTACCAGGGTGCGGTAGCCAGCAGCTTTGTCGCCGGTGGCGCGGGACAAGTCGGTCCAGTTGGGTCTTCGCTTCCACGGACGAGAGCGGGAGTCTTCGCGGGCCTCCGCGATCCGCGTTTCACCGCTGGCGCTGAGTGGGATACCCGCAAAGATGCGAAAGAAACGGGAGCCAACACAGTTGCAGCGCCGCGGGTCGAGGTCGACAGTACCGGGCGACTCATCGCCGGATTCGTGACGATCAAGCCGTTCCAGCTGTTGAACGATCAGTCGACGTTCCCGCTGGGCCTGATCGCCCGCTGGGACCGTGCCAAGCCGAACACCGGCACCGACGCATACATCAATACCGTTATCAGCGGTCTGACCTGGGACCTCAACAAGAAGTCGGCAATATCCCTGGATTATCAGGAGCAGACTCCGCATTCGGGAGCGATTGCCGCTGCTACCAAGACGTACTTCCTGCACATGGTGGCGAACTTCTAGGCACGCTCTATCGGGGTACGGAGCGCCCTCGGGGCGGTTGTGACAATGTCGTTACCTGACCTTTGTCGTGACCCCTCGGGGGCGCTTCTATTTTTAGGTCACCAGGGTCGTCCCTCAAAAACAGAAACCAGGAGCCGTCCAGTGAGAGCCTTGAAGCTCGCCGCCCTCATGTTGTTGGCTGTCGCGTGCGCCAAAGAAAGCGCAAATACCTCCAGCGCGGCCTCCTCTACAGCTAGCTCATCAAGCCAATCCGTGGATTTGACCGGGGCGGGTGCGACCTTCCCCTATCCTATCTACTCCAAGTGGTTCTCCGACTACGCCAAGCTCACGGGCGTGAAGATCAACTACCAGTCAATCGGATCGGGTGGCGGCATCCGGCAGCTTTCGGAGGAAACAGTCGACTTCGGTGCCTCCGATAGTCCGATGAGCGATGAGGAATTAGCTAAGGCAAAAGGCGGCCCGATCATTCACTTTCCGACAGTCCTCGGCGCCGACGTCATCACGTACAACCTCCCGGGAGTGAGCGCGCCTCTGAAGATCACGCCTGATGTGATCGCCGCCATTTTCATGGGACGCATCAAGAAGTGGAACGACACCCGGCTTGCATCGCTGAACGCCGGCGTCTCGCTGCCCAATCAGGATATTCTGGTCGTCCATCGCTCCGACGGCAGTGGTACTACCTACATCTTCACGGATTACCTGACCACGGCAGTTCCCGCGTGGAAAACGAGCGTCGGCAAGGGCAAAGAGGTCAAATGGCCCGTCGGTCTCGGGGCCAAGGGGAATGAGGGTGTCGCCGGACAAGTCAAGCAAACGCCGGGATCGGTCGGGTACGTAGAGCTAGCCTATGCAAAGCAGAACAATCTCCCGATCGCCGCGGTTCGCAACAAGGCGGGTCAGTTCGTCGCGGCCTCTGTTCCCGCTGTGACGGCAGCAGCGGCGGGAGTAGCGAAGGCGCTTCCCGCCAGCACCGATTATCGGGTTTCGATTGTCGACGCTCCCGGGGCAGATTCGTATCCAATCTCGTCATTCACCTGGATTCTGGTTTACCAGCACCAGCGAGACGCTGTCAAAGGAAAGAAGCTGGTCGACTTCCTCAACTGGGCTTTGACTGACGGAGAGAAGGAAGCGGTCACCCTTGATTACGCTCCCTTGCCGACGGACATGGCGGCCAGCGTCAAATCGCGACTCGCCACGATCGATCTGTCCGGCGCGAAGTGACCTCGCTTCCGGTCGACTGGCTGGAGAAGGATCGACGCAAGCTGCGCGTCGACGCGTCGGCGTTCGGAGACAAGGTTTACGAGGCTCTCACCGCCGCCTGCGCGATCGTCGTTCCGGGGCTCGTTATCGCGATCGCAATAGCGGTTTTCGCCGCCGGGTGGCCCGCCTTCGCGAAGCTGGGCCTTTCGATAGTCACGACGAGCGACTGGGATGTAAGAGGAGGACACTTCGGCGCCGCGCCAGCGCTGTTCGGAACCCTGGTCTCGTCAGCCGTAGCGCTCATCATAGCGACGCCGTTGGCAATTGGCGTCGCGATATTCCTCTCTGAATTCTCGCCCTCGTGGCTTCGACAGCCCGTCGGATTCCTTGTCGATCTTCTGGCGGCGATTCCGAGCGTAGTCTATGGGCTGTGGGGCATTTTCGTTCTCCTCCCGCTCCTTCGCCAGCCGGTTATGCCCTTTCTTCGCGACACGCTGCATCTCGGCGCGACGCCGTTTTTTTCCGGACCCGCGTACGGACCCAGCATGCTGGCGGCGGGAATCATCCTCGCGATCATGGCTCTCCCCTACATCTCTGCAGTATCGCGCGAAGTGCTGATGGCCGTCCCGCGCTCGCAGCGGGAAGCCGCGCTCGCGCTCGGTGCAACGCGCTGGGAGATGATTCGTGATGCCGTCATTCCGTATGCCCGGTCGGGCATCATTGGCGGAATCATGCTCGGCCTGGGGCGCGCGCTCGGAGAAACAATGGCTGTCACCATGGTGATCGGGAACCGAGCCGAGATCTCGGCATCGCTCCTGGCACCCGGTTATACAATGGCATCGCTCATCGCCAACGAATTCAGCGAAGCGACGAACGACCTGCATCTCTCGGCCTTGATGGCCGTGGGCGCAATTCTGTTCATCATTACTCTCATCGTGAATGCCGTCGCGCGGTGGCTCGTGTGGAGCGTGTCGCGGAGGCGCGCCCAATGAGAACCGCGCGCAGCCGCCACATCGTGAGCGGGGGGATGATAGGCCTGACATATCTCGCCGCCATTCTGGCCACGCTTCCCCTGGTGCTCATTCTCGGCCATCTGATCATGAAGGGCGCATCCTCCCTTTCGTTGGCGTTCTTCACGCACATGCCAGGGCCAGTGGGCGAGCCCGGCGGCGGAATGGCGAACGCGATCGTGGGAACGCTGGTGCTCATCGGGATAGCCAGCGTCATCGGGCTCCCAATTGGAATCGGCGCCGGACTCTACCTCGCGGAAAAAAAGAGTACGCCGCTTGCATTCACCGTGCGTTTTCTCTCCGATGTGTTGAACGGGCTTCCGTCGATCGTCATCGGGATTGCCGCCTGGGAGTTTCTCGTGAGGCCCATCGGCCACTTCTCGGCGCTGGCGGGCGGAGTGGCGCTGGGCTCGATGATGATCCCCCTCGTCACCCGCACCACCGAAGAGATGCTCCTCGTCGTTCCGACATCTCTTCGCGAAGCCGCGCTGGCGCTGGGGTATCCAAGGTGGCGAACGTCGATATCTGTCGTTCTCCGTACCGCGCTTGCCGGTATCGTTACGGGTGCGCTGGTCGCGGTGGCAAGAATTGCCGGTGAGACGGCGCCACTTCTCTTCACGGCGTTTGGCAACCAGTTCTGGTCGACATCTGTGCGTGAGCCGATCGCGGCGCTCCCGCTCCAGATCTTTACCTACGCGATCAACGCATACGACGAATGGCACCGGCAGGCGTGGGCCGGCGCGCTTGTGTTGATCACGATCGTTCTTATCATCAGCCTTGCGGCTCGCTTCGCAACGAGGTCCCGGTTCGGTGCTCCAGTCGACTGAAGTGTTTCGCGAGAAACCCCCGCGGCCTGTGACGCCTGTGGTGCAGCTGCGCGCATCAGAGGCGATCGCTGCGCCGGAGGCCACCAGGCCGTGCATCGTCGCGAGTCACCTCTCGGCGTTCTTCGGCGACAACGCCGCCGTCAAGGATGTATCCATCTCGATTCCTCAGAACGCCGTGACCGCGATCATCGGTCCTTCGGGCTGCGGCAAATCGACGCTGCTCCGCTGCTTCAACAGGATGCACGAGACCGTTCCGCGCACGCGCGTCGAAGGCTCGGTGGAGATCCTCGGCAGCTCGATCTACGGAGATGACACCAGCCCGATTGCAGTGCGTCGCCACGTTGGGATGGTATTCCAGCGGCCGACTCCCTTCCCCACGATGTCCATCCGCGCAAACGTCGCGGCGGGCCTGCGTGTCGATGCGAAGAGCCATGCGGCACGTGGCGCGACCAGCGAGATCGTCGAAGAAGCGCTTCAGCGCGCGGGACTTTGGGCCGAGGTCAAGGACCAGCTCAATGAGAGCGCGATGGCGCTCTCGGGCGGACAGCAGCAGCGGCTTTGTATTGCACGCGCGCTTGCTACGAGGCCGCGAGTGATCCTGCTCGACGAGCCCACCGCGTCGCTAGACCCGCTCAGCACTCAAAAGGTCGAGGAGCTCGTGTACGAGCTGCGAAAGAGCGTCACCGTCGTGATCGTCACCCACAACATGCAGCAGGCCGCCCGCGTTTCAGACGGCACCGCCTTTCTCCTCATGGGCGAGCTGATCGAGTTTGCTTCCACTCGGCAGCTGTTCACGGCGCCCCGCGACCCGCGGACGGAGTCCTACATCACTGGACGGTTCGGATGACCGCGGTCGCTCAAGTTTCGGCTCCGACCGCCGCCGCCGATGCCGTTGGCACCATCGAGGCCCGCGACTTTTCGTTCTGGTATGGGAAGAAGCAGGCGCTCAGAAACATCTCGATTGCGGTGCGCCCGCGATCCGTGACCGCGCTCATCGGACCGTCGGGCTGCGGCAAATCGACATTCCTGAGATCGATCAACAGGCTCAACGATCTCATTCCCGGCATACGCCACGAAGGCGATCTCTGCCTCGACGGAAACAGCGTCTACGACCCGTCATTGGACATCGTCGCTCTGAGACAGCGAGTTGGTATGGTGTTCCAGCGCTGGAACCCATTCCCGAAGTCCATCTACGAGAACGTCGCCTACGGTCCGCGCATCAACGGCATCGCGGACAGAGGATCGCTGGACGAGATCGTGGAGCGTTCGCTCAGACGCGCCTCGATATGGGACGAAGTCAAGGACAGGCTCCGCACGTCGGCCCTCGGACTCTCCGGCGGACAGCAGCAGCGGGTGTGCATTGCGCGCGCGCTGGCCAACCAGCCCGAAGTGCTCCTCCTCGATGAACCGGCGAGCGCCCTCGATCCAAGCTCCACTCAGCGAATCGAGGAGCTAGTCTACGAGCTGAAACGGGAGTTGACGATCATCATCGTGACGCACAATCTGCAGCAGGCGGCAAGGGCGTCAGAATACACCGCGTTCTTTTTTACCGGCGAGCTCGTCGAGTTCGGACCGACCGAGCAGATGTTCACGAGCCCGCGAGAGGAACGCACCGAAGCATATATCACTGGGAGATTTGGATGACAGCGGACTCGAACGCCGCAGGATTCAGGCACTTTCACGATCAGCTTTCTTCCCTCAAGGAGACGCTGCTCAGCATGTCGTCGAAGGCCGAAGAGCGCACCGACATCGCCGTCGAGGCGCTGATGAACCGCGATCGCGAGAAGGCAACGCTCGTGATCGACGGCGATCCGGAGCTTAACCGCCTCGAGATCGAGGTGGAGCAGGCGGCGGTCGAGCTTCTCGCTTTGCAGCAGCCGATGGCACGCGACCTCCGATTCATCATCGGCGCGATCAAGGTGTCGAACGACCTCGAGCGAGTCGGGGATCACGCGGTCAATATCGCGGAATCGGCGCTGCGCCTCGCCGACAAGCCCAAGGTCAGCATTCGCATTCCCGAGATCGAGGTCATGGCCCGGAGAGCGCGCAAGATGCTGGGCGAATCGCTCGACGCTTTCATTCGGGCCGACGGAGCGCTGGGCCGCCAGGTATGCAAGGACGACGACGTAGTCGACTCGCTGCACGATTCCGTTTTTCGCGTGCTGCTCACTCACATGATGGCCGACCCAAAGACCATCACGCCGTCGCTGGAGCTCTTACTGGTAGGCCGGAATCTGGAGCGAATCGCCGACCTGGCGACGAACATCGGCGAAGATGCTGTTTACCTCGCCGAGGGAAAGCAGATCAAGCACCACCACGAGGAAGATGACGTCAACGAAGGCCGCCTGCTGACATCACCCAGTAGCTGAGCGCGGCAACCGCGCCTGACGCGGGGATCGTAATGACCCACGCCCAGACGATTCGTCGAGCAATGCCCCACCGCACTGCGGAGAACCTGTAGGTCGCGCCAGCGCCCATGATCGACCCGGCGATCGTGTGCGTAGTGCTCACCGGAATTCCATAGTGCGTCGCGATGCTGATTGCGAGCGCGCCTCCGGTCTCCGCCGCGAATCCGCTAACGGGCCGCAGCCGCGTGATCCGCGAGCCCATCGTATGCACGATTCTCCACCCGCCGAACAACGTGCCGAGCGATATCGCGGTGTACGCTCCCATCTTTACCCAGAGCGGAATCCCCTCGCCCGTCACGTAGAGATGGTGAAAGATTCCCGTCTCGGCGGCCGTCAACGGCTTCACCGACACGAGCAGACCGACGATGATTCCCATCGTCTTCTGAGCGTCGTTCGCGCCGTGCGCGTGCGATAGTAAAGCGGAGCTGGCGAGCTGCGCGCTGCGGAAGAACCGATCAACCCGAGCGGGCGCCATTTTCTGGAAGGTCCAGTACACCGCGACCATCAGTATAAAGCCGGCCAACCCTCCGACGAGCGGCGAGATGACGATGAACGACAGGGTCTGGACCCATTTGGTGCCCCAGGTGATGGCGCTCCATCCCGCTTTCGCCACACCCGCGCCGGCGTAACCGCCGATGAGCGCATGCGAAGAGCTCGACGGGATTCCATAAAACCAGGTGATGAGATTCCACGCGATGGCGCCGAGCAGCCCGGCGAGAATCACGTTCGGCGTGACGATTTCCGTGCGGATGATCCCCGTCTGGATCGCCTTGGCCACGAGCTCGCCGGCGGTGAACGCAGCCGTGAAATTGAAAAACGCGGCCCACACCACGGCTGCGATCGGGCTCAAGACCCGCGTTCCCACAATCGTCGCGATCGAGTTTGCCGAGTCGTGGAAGCCGTTTATGAAGTCGAATACAAACGCGATCAGAACGATCGCGGCAACGTAGTAGAGCACTACGCGTTCTTCAGCGCGATGCTTTGCAGCACGTTGCCAACATCCTCACACTGATCGAGCGCGTCTTCGAGCTTGTCGTAGAGGTCCTTCCACTTGATGACCTCCAGCGCGTCGCCCCCTTCGGCGAAGAGCTTCCCCATCGCTTCGTGATAGACGGCGTCCCCCTCCTCCTCGAGTACCTTGAGCTTTTCGCTGATGGCGAAGACCTGCTTCGCGTTCTTCATATCGCGAACCCCTTCCTCCACCGCGCAGCTGGCACGCGCCAGCACCTCCGCCAGAACGACCGCCGCGGGCCGGGCACGCGATACCCGGAAAATCTGCGCCCGGCGTGCTGTACCATCGATCAGATCGATCACGTCATCCAGCTCTGATGCGAGCGCGTGGATGTCCTCGCGGTCGAAAGGAGTGACGAAGGTTCGATCGATACGATCGATGATGTCGTGGGTCAGATTGTCGGCTTCGTGTTCCAGTCCTTTGATCGCCGTGACTTTGGCGTCAAGATTGGTCGGATCCTGGAACATCTCCTGAAGAATGGTCGCCGAGGCGGTCAGCCTTTTCGCCAGCTCGGTGAACATGTCGTAGAACTTTTCGTCCCGGGGAAGAATCCGCAAAGCACCGTCTCCATGAAAGTCCAGAACACGCGAGACGCTCCTTCAAACCCGTCTCGGCGGGGAATCTATCCCAGACCCGACTATCGAGCTACCAATCAGCCCGGGACGCGCGGTGCTGTGCGCCGAATCACCAACCTTCGGTTCTCGAAGAGCTTTACGAGCAGAACTCCCGTCAGAAATCCACCGACGTGTGCCCAGACTGCTACGCCACCGGACAGATCGGCGCCATTCGTCAGCTCCGGCAACGCTGCGACGAGCTGCCAGAAGAACCACCAGATCAGAACCATCCAGGCGGGAATCGGAATCACCTTGAAGAAGATGATGAAGAAGAAGAGCATCCTGACGCGGACTCTCGGATAGAGCACGAGATAAGCGCCGAGAATTCCTGAGATGGCTCCTGACGCACCGACGGTAGGAAGCGGGGACGCCGGCTGGGCAAGGATATGCGCCGCCGCTGCCGCCAGGCCGCACACGAGGTAGAAGACCAGGAAGCGAAAGTGACCCAGACTGTCTTCGATGTTGTTACCGAAGACCCAGAAGAAAAGCGCGTTGCCGAGAATGTGGCCCCAGCCTCCGTGCAGAAACATGGAGATGAGGGGCGTGAAAATGTTGATCGGGTCGTTGTCGATGACGCACGCAATTCCGCGCCCGAGGGGCACCGCCTCACCGAGCGGCGCCATGTGCGTGATCTCTCCCGGAACCATTCCCAGGTTGCATACGCTGGCCACAAGGGCCTGCTGATCGAAACCGGCCCCCTGGACGAAAATCCACGTCAGGAACATCGCGGCCAGGATGGCGTAGGTCATCCACGGCGTGCGTATAGTCGGAAGCTCGTCGCTGAGCGGGATCACTTACGTTCGCGTTTGAATGGGAGGTCGAGGTAGCGACCGCGAAATTTAGCGGAGTCCCGAGCTCGCCGATGCGCTCTTCGCCGCAGCGTCCCCAGCTACTTTGGCGTGAAACTCGTGTACATGCCGAACATGAGGTGCCCTGGCGCGTCCGGCTTGTCTCTGAGGTTGCAGAAGACCACGTAGGTTGCCCCCTTCATCAAGTTGACCAGTATCCGTCCATCGGGGCTGTTGCCCGGGCCGGCAATCAGAATTCCGACCGACCGGTCGATCAGCTCCCTGCGGCGAGGCTGGTCCTCTCGCGCCTTGACAAAATCCTCCATGGTCACGCCCGGCTTGAGGCGAGCAAGACTGAGCTCGTGCTGAACTGTGCCCTGATTGGCAAAAGTGAAGACGCTTGGTCCGGCCTGGATCCGCGCCGGCAATGGCAGAAAGGTAAAATCGGCTGCAATCACATCGATCTGCCTCGGAGCTCCAGCTTTCTGAGCCGCGGCCGGGTCAGTCACGCTGATCGATAGGATGACAAGGGCAATTGACCAGATCGAGACGGGGCGACCCATCGATGGCTCCTTCGAAAGCGAATTGAAACGGGAGGCGCCAAGATGGCAACTTCAGTCCGACCGAGCAAGTTGGCACGACTGAGCCGCCCACGCGCCCCGAAACCCCGCCGTTATGGCAGAAAAATACGGCCCTTCGCTTGCCTCTGACGGGTGTGGCGCGGAATACGCGCCATCTACAAGACGTCCAAAAACGGCAGGAGCCGCATCGGCTGAACGCCAGGAGAAACAGAGATGGCAGATAAAGTAATTGGCATCGACCTCGGTACCACCAACTCGGTTGTTGCGGTGATGGAAGGCGGAGACCCCGTCGTCATCCCCAACGCGGAAGGTGGACGGACCACGCCCTCGGTCGTCGGCTTCACGAAGGACGGCGAGCGGCTCGTTGGTCAGATCGCGAAGAGACAGGCCGTAACCAATCCCCAGAATACGGTCTTCTCGATCAAGCGCTTCATGGGTCGCAAGATGTCGGAAGTCACCGAAGAGATTAAGCGCGTTCCGTACAAGGTCGTCGCCGGCCCCAACGATGTCGCGATGGTGGAGGTGCAGGGCAAGCGCTATTCTCCGCCCGAAATCTCCGCGATGATCCTTCAGAAGATGAAGCAGACCGCGGAAGACTACCTCGGCTACAAGGTCGAGAAGGCAGTCATCACGGTGCCTGCCTATTTCAATGACTCGCAGCGCCAGGCGACCAAGGACGCCGGCAAGATCGCGGGTCTCGACGTGCTCCGCATCATCAACGAGCCGACCGCAGCGGCACTCGCCTATGGACTCGACAAGAAGAAGGATGAGAAGGTTGCCGTCTTCGATCTTGGTGGGGGAACCTACGACATCTCGGTGCTCGAGCTGTACGACGTCGAGGGTTCGCGTCAGTTCGAAGTGAAGTCCACCAATGGTGACACTCACCTCGGCGGCGATGACTTCGACCAGCGCGTCATCGACTGGCTCGTGACGGAGTTCAAGCGCGACCAGGCTATCGATCTCTCCAAGGATCCGATGGCGCTTCAGCGCCTCAAGGAAGCAGGCGAGAAGGCGAAAATGGAATTGTCCACTACGCAGACCACGGACATAAACCTTCCCTTCATCACTGCCGATCAGAGCGGGCCCAAGCATCTCAACTATTCGCTCACCAGAGCGAAGTTCGAGCAGCTCGTGGACGACCTGATCCAGCGCACTATTCCGCCGATGGAGCAGGCGCTCAAGGACGCGGGCATCAAGCCGAACGAGATCGACGAGGTTCTGCTCGTCGGAGGATCGACGCGCATTCCGAAGATTCAGGAGATCGTCAAGAAGTTCTTCGGCAAGGATCCGAACAAGGGTGTGAACCCGGACGAAGTCGTGGCGATCGGTGCCGCGGTCCAGGGCGCCGTTCTCACCGGCGAGCAGAAGGATGTTCTGCTGCTCGACGTCACTCCGCTCTCACTCGGCATCGAAACGCTGGGTGGAGTCACCACGGTGCTCATCCCGCGCAACACCACGATCCCGACCAAGAAGAGCGAGACCTTCTCGACGGCTGACGACAATCAGACGACGGTGGAGATCCACGTTCTACAGGGCGAGCGCGAGCTGGCCACGTACAACAAGACCATCGGCAAGTTCCAGCTCACCGGAATTCCGCCCGCACCACGGGGCATGCCGCAGGTCGAAGTGACGTTCGACATCGACGCCAACGGTATCCTGCACGTGACCGCGAAGGACAAGGCCACTGGCAAGGAGCAGAAGATCCGCATCGAGGCTTCGAGCGGACTCTCCGATGCCGAGATCGATCGCATGGTCAAGGACGCGGAGAAGAACGCGGCCGAGGACAAGAAGCAGCGTGAGGCGATTGATGCCCGCAATCGTCTCGACTCGATGACGTACGAAGTCGAGAAGAACGTCAAGGAGTGGGGCGACAAGGTCACTCCGGACACGAAGGCCAAGGTCGATGCCGCCGTCGAGAGGGCCCGCAAGGCGCTCCGTGGTGACGACATGACCGAGATCCGCGCGGCGCAAGAAGAGCTGACGAAGGTGTTCAGCGAGGCCGGGCAGGCGTTCTACCAGCAGCAGGGTCAGGCCGGTGCACAGCCGGAGGCTGGTCAGCCCGCTGGAGCGGGAGCGACAGCTGGCGGCGACGGTGCGGCCAAGCCCGCTGACGACGTAGTCGAAGCGGACTACGAGATCGTGGACGAGAAGAAGTAAGGCACCGCTCAACAACCAAATGAGGGCCGACTGACATCAGTCGGCCCTTTTTTTTTACTGAAGACTACCGGCCGGGGGCTGTCAGAAGCACCGATCCGGGCTACGGGCGGGACTGATAATGCATCTCGATTCAGCCGCGGCCATCAACTGACAGGCCGACTGCCCCAGGCGGGTAGCCTTCAGTTGCAGTTCAAGCCTCTTGACGCCGGTACCGACCCATTCCATCTATCGTCGGCTTTCCTCCAGAAGGAACTATGACTCGCATCGCCGTTGCCGCATGTCTGCTGGCCGTCGCCAGTGTTGGAAACGCTCAAACAATCACCACCCCCCAGTCAATCAAATGGGGGGCGGCACCGGCTGCGCTTCCCGCCGGCGCCCGCGCGGCCGTGCTGGATGGAGATCCGACCAAGGACGGCCCGTTCACGCTTCGCCTCATGTTCCCTCCCGGCTATCGCATACCCCCGCACTTCCATCCCGCGGACGAGCACGTCACGGTGATCAGCGGCAATCTCCATGTGGGAATGGGCGATCATTTCGACAGGAAGAAGGCGACAACACTCCACGCCGGCACCTTCGGCGTCATTCCGGCCGGCATGCATCATTACGCGTCGTCTCCCGGAAGAACGATCATACAGCTCCACGGAACGGGCCCGTGGAAGCTTACCTACGTGAATCCAGCAGACGCGCCGAAGCCACATTAGCACCAAGAACCGGCAATGAGAAAAGGCCCGACTGATAACAGTGGGGCCTTTTTTTCGACTGAAGTTCAAACCGCGCTAGCGCTCCGCGGTGACGCTCCAGTCGGCCAGGTCGGCCCACCACGCATCGGGACGGATTCCGACGGGGTGGATGCGCTTCGACACACCCTGGACGTTGCGCAGCTCGTAGATCCACATGGCTGGCGCATCGTCGGTAAGAATTCGATAGGCGCGTCGATACAACTGAACGCTGCGTGAAGGGTTCATCTCACTCACCGCGCTGTCGATCACCGCGTCGAACGTCGGACTCCGGTACGACGTGGCGTTGTAACCGCCCCTCTTGATCTCGGAGCTTGCCCACTCCTCGCGCACCGATGAAGGCGTTGGGTCGATGTGCCACGCGTTCAGCAGCGACTCGAACTTTCGCTCCTCCATTCGAGCGCCGAACGTGTTCAGCTCGAGCGCCTCAACGCGGACGTTCGCGCCTGCCTTTCTCCACTGCTCCTGAAGAAGAACGGCAATCTTCATTCGGATCGGGCTGGAGCCGGGAACCATGAGGGCGAACGCGAGCGATGTCTTTCCGCGAGCGCGCATGCCATCGCCTCCACGCTTCCAGCCGAGCGAGTCGAGCGTGCGCGCCGCCTGCTCGGGATCGTATGGAATTCCGATCGTTGTATCACTCGTCGGCATGATTCGGGTCGCCGGCCCATGGGCAACGAGACCCAGCGTGTCGAACACGTTGCGCACGATCGCGGATCGATCGATCGCCATCACCAGCGCCCTTCGGGCTTCGCGCTCGCCGAAAATGGGATGCGGGCCGGTGTTGGTCGCGTTGCGCAGATTGAACGCGGCGTATCCGTAGTCAAGACTTCCTGGAGAGACGATGATGGCGGCACCCTTCACTTTCACCTGCGGGATCAGCTCCGGCTTCACGACATCGAGGAAATCGGCGGTCCCGCCAAGGAATCTCACCGACGCCGCCTGATAATCCGGCGAGACGAGCCAGATCACCTGGTCGGCGACGGGCCTGCCTCGATAGTTAGCGCTGTCCGCCTTCAGTACGATTCGGGATCCGCGATCCCACACCGCAAACCGGAACCGCCCGCTCCCCACAGGCGCCCGCGCGAATCCGCTTTCCTGGAATGCGGTCGAGGGGGTTTGACGCAGAAGGTGCGCGGGGAGAATCACTACCGGACTCGCCGCCTTGAAGAATGCATCCGGAGTGCGTCGGTGAAACCACACGACCGCCGTCAGCGAGTCGGGCACCGACACCGAGTCCACGTTGTCTAGATTCGAGGCGAGCGGCGAAGCGAGCGATGTATCCTTTACGAGCCGAAATGTGTATCGGACGTCTTCGGCGCCAACCGGAACGCCGTCGTGCCATCGCGCCCGCGGATTTATGTGGAAAGCCACCGACAGTGAGTCGGGACTCCATCGCCAGCGATCGGATAACCGCGGCGTGAATCCGGCGTCGCCAACGGTGTTGAGTGATGGGCCAATGTCGGCGAGGTTGTCAAAGACCTGATCGACAACTTCCTTCCCCTGAACCGATAACGTAAGCGGTGGAAAAAGAACATCGGCATCCGCGGCCGAGGAAAGCACGATAGTGCCGCCCACACGTTTGTCACCCGAACACGCGCCGAGAAGGAAAATCGCCGACAGCGTGATCGAGAAAACTGATCTTCCTCCCATTAGGCCCGGATGTCCGTAGAAGGGGAGTCCATAGCAAAGGTCGCGACGTGCTGCGGGGTCGAATGCTCGGTTGCGTTCGCGCCGGCCCAGTCGAGAAAAGTCGCCAGTAGCTGCGGATCGAACTGTCCTTTTTGGGCACGCATCTCCTCCGCCGCGCGCGCGTGCGACAGGCAGTCCCGATACGAACGCGCGGTTGTCAGCGCGTCGTAAACATCGGCAACACAGAGAATCCGCGCGGCGAAAGGAATGTCCTCTCCGGCTAAGCCGTCTGGATACCCGGCTCCATCCCAGCGCTCGTGGTGGTTCCGGATGATGGAGCGAACGTCTCCGGGAAAGTCGATGTCGGCCACCAGCTCGAGTCCCGCTTCCGGGTGGCGCTTCATGATCGCCCATTCCTCGTCGGTCAGCTCGCCTGCCTTGTTCAGCACTTCGGTGGGCACGATGATCTTCCCGATGTCGTGGAGCAGCGCGCCGAGCCTGAACCAGAATAGCGAGCGCGAATCCATTCCGGCGCTGTCGGCGAGCACACACGCAAAGAAAGCGACGCGTTGGCAGTGGCCTTGGGTGTAATGATCCTTGCTCTCGATGGAATCGCCCCAGTGGTGCGCCATCTCCAGGAATCGCGACTCGAGTGCAGCGTTTCGTCGCTCCACCTGCGCGACGCGGTGCTGTGCCTTCAGCCGCGAGTAGAGGGCGTGCGATTGGTTCAAGTTCAAGAGCATGTCGCGATGCCGCTTCTGCGTCCAGTAAAGTTCGGCGAGCTGCTCGGTCACGTCGGCCTTGAGCAGCAGGTCTTCTCCTTCGTCCGCACATTCACATGCTCGTCCGAGATACTCCGCTGCCTTCACGTAGTCACGACGCTCGCGCGCGATCACGCCAACGTGCCTGAACACCTCTCCGCGCCATGACGGCGCGATCTCCCCCGTGAGCGCGAGCAGAGGCTCGACGCGATCCATCGCTTCGTCGAACCGCCCCGTCGCGATGCAGAGCTGCACCTGATTGAGCGCGACGTTCAGCTTGTTGGTCTGGTCGTGTTCCTCGCCGAAGGCGTTCTCGGCTTCGGTGTACGCTGCTTCCGCGCGCTCGAGCTCGCCCATGTCGCTGTAAGCCAGTCCGATGTTGTTGAGAACCTGAGCAGCCTGGTCCCGCATGCCGAGAGCGCGGTAGCCATCGAGGCTCAGATGAAACGCCTCGAGCGCGCGGTGCATGTCGCCGCGAATGCTGGCGACGGTGCCGAGATTCTGGTCGATCATCGCCAGCGCCTCGGCATCCATGATCGACTGCGCGGTGAGTCTCGCCTCGGTGTACATCGATTCGGCCCGGTCCAGATCTCCGCCGGTCTGGTGGACTATTGCCACCACGTTGAGCGCCTGGGCGATCGCGGATGGCGAGCCAGCCTGAGTCGCGGCGGCAACCGCCGCTTCCAGAACATCTATCGCCGCGCCGCGATTGCCCTGCTCGAGGTATGCCCTTCCCAGCCACCGCAGCGCAGAAAGTCTGGTGTGATCACTTGCGAACGGATTTCTTACCAGGGCTTCGTAGCGAACCGATGCATCACTCCAGTGGCCCTCACGCTCCGCCAGTTTTGCCGCCTCTATGAGTGCTCTTATCTCCGGCGATTCTGCCTCGTTCGAGCGAGGAGTGTAACGCACGCTCATGACGAAGCGAGGATTGTGCGGCGCGCGGAGCCTTCGTCGCGGAGCTTTCTCGTCAGCGTCGGCCGCGAGATTCCGAGGATGCGGGCGGCCGCGCTGAGGTTTCCACCGGTGAGGCCGATTGTGGTGTGGATGGCCTCGTCGACGATCGCCTGGAGCGACTTGCCTTCCGCGGGTATGCGGATCACGCCGCCAGCGGGAGTTTCGACCAGAGGGATAAACGACCGCCGCTGCAGCGAAAGGTGGTGGGGCTGAATCACATCGCCCGTGCAGACAACCACGGCACGCTCGATGACATTCTTGAGCTCGCGAATATTACCCGGCCACCGGTGTCTCTCCAGCGCGCTGACCGAATCCTGCCCCAGATGCAGGTTCTGTCGGCCTTCAGCCTCGGCGTGTCGCTTGACGAAATAGTGGGCGAGAATCGGAATGTCGCCGTCTCGCTCACGCAGCGACGGAAGCTCGAGTCGCGCGACGTTCAGCCGGTAGAATAAATCCGCGCGGAAGCGATTGTCGGCAACGGCCGTTTCCAGTGAGGAGTTGGTGCCCGCTATGATGCGGGCCGACAGTGCCCGCTCTTCCGAGCCGCCGAGCCGACGGAAGCGCCTGTCTTCGACCACACGCAACAGCTTCGCCTGTAGCTTGAGCGGAAGCTCGGCCACCTCGTCGAGAAAAACGGTGCCGGCACCTGCTACTTCGAACAGACCGCGCTTGAGGACGCGTGCGTCGGTAAACGCGCCAGGCTCGTGGCCGAACAGCTCGCTTTCCAGCAGGGTCTCGGGAATTGCCGCGCAATTGATCGCCACAAAAGGCTCAGTCGCACGCGAGCTCGCCGCGTGGAGGCCGCGCGCAAAAAGCTCCTTGCCAGTCCCGGTCTCGCCTACGAGCAAAACGGTCATGCTGCGACTCGCCGCTACCTGGGTCGCAAGGGCAATGACTTCACGGATAGCGGTGCTCTCACCGATTACGTGGGAGTCCCAGCGGTCCGCCGACGCCAACTGCGATCGGGCTGTGATAATTACACCGTTCCTTTTTCGCGCGAACGATCGAGCAATCCGCGCGCGGAATTTGAGTTGACCGAGCGAATTGGCCCCTAAGGGGGCTTATGTAAGGAGACGAAGAAACGGGGAGCCAAGTCACCCATTCTTCGGGACTTAGGGACTTGCGGAACCCGTATGGGCGGGGAGCGCCCCAGGAGGGGGTTAGCTCGGAAGCGAGGCGAGCAGGGCGTTGATTTCGGCGGCCTCGTGTTGCGCGCCAACGTCCTCGAATGACTCCGCCGCTTCTCGCCATGCCAGTCGGGCATCCGCGGAGTTACCGAGCGCCCTCGATGTTTGGCCGAATTCCCGGAGCATCTCGGCCTGGAGCAGCCGGTCCTCGAGACCCTCCGCTTCGAAGATTCCGATCCGGAGCGTCGCAATGCTCTCATGGAATGCCCCTCGCTCGCGCTCGATTCTCGCCCGGCACTTCAGCGCTTCAGCGATCGTAAGATGATCGCCGCGCGTCTGAGCTCCTGCGAGTGACGACGCGCACGCTCTGTCGGCGTCGTCGAGCTTTCCGACCCCGACCCAGACCTGGGCCAGGTTCAAGACTAGAATGCTCTCGACGAGTGAATCGTGACGCGATCTGGCGATTGTCAATCCCCGCTCGAAGGTTTCGATCGCACGCTGATAGTGTCCGAGCTTCGTGTAGAGCATGCCCAGATTGTTGAGCACCCACGACACAGCCTCATCATCTTTCGCGCGCTCAAACGCAGCGAGGCTGTTGGAGTATCGAGCTTCGGCCGCGACAAAGTTGCCGCGCATGTTGAAGAGAACACCGCGGTTCTGCTCGATCATTCCGAGAAGACGGGTATCACCCGCTTTCCCCGCGAGCTCCGAGGCTTGCGTGTAAAGCTTCTCGCTTTCGAGAAGATTGCCGCGACGCTGCGCGATGATGGCGAGGCAATTGAACCCGTGTGCCCTGCAGCTGATGGAGCCGCATTTTTCGGCGTGAATCAGGCTTTGCGTGTAGCAGCGGTAGGCGGCCTCGGTTTCGCCCTGCTCGCGGTGAAGCGTACCCTTCCACCGCAAAGCATCAGCGAGAAGAGCCGCATCCTGCTCGCGCTCGAGAGCCTCGATCGCGTGGTCATACAATCCGAGTGATCTCGCGGTCTCTCCGCGCCGTTCTGCGTCGCGGGCTCGATCAACTAGTTGACGCGCGCCTTCTGCTGGCTGACGCGAGCCTTCTCCTAGTCGACGCGCGCCTTCCCCCGGATCAGTCTGCGTCATAATGTTTCCAGACCGTCGAATTTTTCATGTCTTGCACCTCGTTGATGACCGTTGAAGCCTAAATCGACGGTCGCGCCTACTTGCCGCTTATAGCACAGTCTTCGACGCATACCCACGCGCCGGAAATGAGGATATAACGGGAAAAGGAAGCCCCCACAGTCGGGGACGGCGGGAGAACTTTGGCTTGGACTGGACTGGTTGAGCTGGTGTAGTCGCCGCAAGAGAGTACAGCTGCGGCGCTCAAAGCCAGCCCGAGGTATCGAAACACGCGGTGACTGAACATCGTGCACCACCTCGGTAAGAGACTTTAGGTAATCCAAGCTCAACCGTGGCATAGCGTGTGCCCTCCACTAACCTCCCTATTCACAAAGGGTTACGAATTCCGAACCACGCCAGTGGTCCGTTTTGGTCTAACGTTCCGTTCCAAAAAGAAACATTCCTTTATCGGGGTTTCTTCGCATTCATTCAGCCACGCCTGACGCAAAAATCGCCATTCGCTGGGGTGTTGGACGGCCGGGAATATCAGCTGTTTCCGCCCAAACGAGGAAGGTTTCCAGGAGCTGCGGATCGAACTGGCCGGTCGAGGCCCTCATAATCTCCGCCGCGCGGGCATGGGTTAGTCCTGGCCGGTACGATCGGGTCGTCGTCAGTGCGTCGTAGACGTCCGCGACGCAAAGGATGCGCGCCGCGAACGGAATCTCCTCGCCCTTCAGTCCGTCGGGATAACCAGCGCCATCCCAACGCTCGTGATGATTTCGGATGATCGCTCCGATGTCGCCTGGAAAGTCGATGTCCGCGACGAGCTCGAGCCCGGCTTCCGGGTGGCGCTTCATGATCGCCCATTCCTCGTCGGTGAGCTTGCCCGGTTTGTTCAGGACTTCCGTCGGCACGATGATCTTTCCGATATCGTGGAGCAGTGCGCCGATCCGGAACCAGAACAGAGATCGCGAATTGAAGCCGGAACTATCGGCAAGCACGCAAGCGAAGAACGCGACGCGCTCGCAATGACCCTGCGTGTAGCGGTCCTTGCTTTCAATCGAATCACCCCATTGTTTCGCCATCTCCAGGAAGCGCGCCTCGAGCGCGCCATTTCTCTTCTCGACCTGGGCGACCCGATGCTGCGCCTTGAGTTGGGAGTAGAGCGAGTGGGCCTCGTTGAGGCGCTGGAGCATGTCGCGATGCCGCTTCTGCGCCCAATAAACCGCCGCGAGCTGCTCCGATACATCCGCTCGCAGCAGGAGATCTCCGCTTTCCAGCGAATGCTGTTCCGCCTTGAGCAGATTGTCGGCAGCCTGTGCAAAATCACCGCGCTCCCGGGCGATGACGCCGAGGTGCCGGAATACCTCACCTCGCCACGGCGCGGTCTCGGCGGCTGCAACCGCTAGCAGCTCGTTGCATTGTGTCAGCGCTTCGTCGTAACGACGCCCGGCGATGTACAGCTGCACCTTGTTGACAGCGAGATCGAGCTGGCGCGCGTGATCGCCGTCCTCCTCGAACGCACGAGTGGCTTCGTTGTAGGCCACTTCCGCGTCGGACAGCTCACCAAGCTCCATATAAGCCAGAGCGATGTTGTTGAGCACCTGCGCTTCGTGATTGCGCATTCCCAGCGTCTGATATCCGAGATGACTCAGGCGAAACGCCTCGAGAGCCCCGCGTATGTCACCGCGAATCATGGCGACGGTTCCGAGATTCTGATCGATCATCGCCATGAGCGCTCCGTCGCCGGCGAGCTCCGCTTTCTCGCGCGCCGCTGCGTAGATCGTCGCCGCCTGGTCCAGATCACCCGCGACCTGATAAACTATCCCGACGACATTGAGTGCCTGAGCGACTGCCGGCGGGGAGCCGACGATATCCGCGGAGGTTACCGCCGCTTCGAGGACGTCGAGCGCGGCTCCGCGATTGCCCTGCTCGAGATAGGCGCGACCCAGCCATCTGAGGGCGGCGAGACGTGTAGTCGCCAACGTACCGGGATCCCGCACCAGACTCTCGTACACCGCGCAGGCATCGGCCCAGCGTCCATCGCGCTCAGCTTGTTTCGCGCGATCGATGCTGTCTCTAACGGTGGAGGATTCCACCGCCCTCAATTCGACTGTCGGCCTGCGGTTGGTCATGACGGCGCTACAACGGTCCCGGAGCGCGCCCTGTCGCGCGGCTTCCCGAATCAGGAATCTCCGGCCAGCGCTAGGGAGACGAGGAAGAACCTACCGAGTCACCCGCGACGGGCGTCGGCGCCGTTGCGTACAACCGCAGTCAGCCGAGCAGAGAGCCGAGCTGGGCCTCGACCTCGGCTACTTCCTGGTTGGCGCCGATCGACTGATACGTATCGACAGCTTCCCTAAACGCTGAACGCGCGGCTCCAGCATTGCCGACGGCGCGCGAGATCTCGCCCAGCTCGCGAAGCATCTCGGCGTGGAGCAGCCGATCCTCAGCACCCTCCGCCTCGAAGATCGCGATGCGAAGTGTGGCGATGCTCTTGTCCAGCGCGCCGCGCTGGCGCTCGATGGCCGCCCGAATCTTTAGCGAGCCGGCGGCGGAAAGATGATCGCCCCTCCGTTGCGCCTGCTCCAGCGCCATTGCGCAGTATTTATCCGCGGTGTCCAGCCGCCCGAGTCCGACCCAGACTTCGGCAAGGTTGAGCGTAGTTACGTTCTCGACGACAGCGTCGCCTCGATTTACCGCGATGGCGCGTCCACGCTCAAGGTGTCCGCGCGCTTCGTCGAAGTTTCTTATCTTGGTGTGAAGTATTCCCAGGTTATTCAGGACCCACGACATGGGCTCCGCATCGCCCGCCATTTCGAATGCGCCGAGGCTCCGGGAATAGAACGCGGCGGCCTTGCCGAAATCTCCGCGCACGCTCGCCAGCACGCCGCGGTTCTGCTCGATCATGCCGAGTAGTCTGGAGTCTCGGGCCCTCTCGGCGAACTCCGACGCCTGGGCGTACAGTCGCTCGGTCTCCTTCTGATCGCCTCGTCGCTGAGAAATGGTCCCCAGACAGTTCAGCGCGTGTGCTGTCGCCCCCTC
>WNEZ01000493.1_pt1 | contig 34159 bp, 27 predicted proteins | sample 5400521 | NCBI WGS metagenome assembly WNEZ01 (sample SAMN13153339, study PRJNA577476) | soil metagenome | isolation source: 120 cm saprolite under Douglas fir tree site 2 hole 1 replicate 1 | place: USA:California | collected 2015-04-18 | reverse complement strand
AGCTGGCCCGAGAGGATGATGACGAACTGGCGCCGCGGGGCGGGATGCCAGTCGATGAAATTGCCGACCGGACTCTCCCGGAAGGAGATCTGGGTCGTCGCGAGCCCCTTGGTCCACGAGGGCGTGCGCGCGAGATCGATCGGTTCGATGTGGGACTGCCCGTCCTTGCCGGTGTAGAGCCGAAATGTCTTCATGGCGGCCTCGCTCCTAACCGTCTTGTGGGGTAAGCGCGGGGATTATATCATCCGCTGCGCGTGAATCAGGAGCGAGTGAAAACACGGACTTACGAGTGAAAATCCAGGCGGGTAGCGAATGACGCAGATTATTGCAGCAGATTATTTGTTGGATGACTAGGCGATTCGCGGTCGCGGCCCTTGTTCTATTCCTTACCGGCTGCTCGGAGCAATGGGAGGGGTTTGTGTACCCTGACAAGGGCAACCTGCAGAGATCGCAAGCCGTTGGCGTATATCCGTCCCTTGAGGAATGCCGCCTGGCCTCGCGCCGGGCGCTTGCGGATCTATTTAACGACCCCCAGCTAGTGCGCGGAGACTACGAATGCGGACTCAATTGCGACGACGGGCGTAAGTATGGCGGCGTCGAGGTGTGTAAGAAGACGGAGCGCTGAACCGCGTTATCCTGTCCGGCATGCCCCGACCCCGTAACGAGCGGCAGGCCCTTGAGCAAGAACGGGAAGAGCTGGCGACACGGCTAACGGACTATCAGCGGGAACTCGCCTCCACGCAGCCTTTGACGCGAGAGCGCCGAGAGCGGCTAGCGTGGCAGATTCGGCGGGTACATAAGCGGATGGCTGATGTTGAGGCGAGGTTAACGGCCGCTGGTCGCTGATCGTGGTCGAGGGGGAGGCAACGTGACAACGAACCTTCTACACCTTGCGGCCGCGGTTACCGTGGGGAGCATCTTCCTCTTCCCGGCCGTCGCGGTGTTGCTGCGGCGCCGCGCTACTATGCTTTGGGTGACCACCGGTATCGGGTTCTGCCTGATACTGTGGTTCGCGGCCTACGCGGCCAGTGTGCCCAAGGACGTAATCCCGGCCGAATATGGCTACAGCCTCCCGCTCGCGCGGTCACTCCTGACCTACGGGTTGAGACTCGGCCTGCCACAGATCGCTGCGACTGTTGCGGTGCAGGCTCTCGCTGGCCTCATGCCCTCCCGGTTCTGGCTCTACGTGATCAGCCTTCTTTCTGCCATGACGGCCTCCATTCTGGGCGGCCGTGTGTTCGCTGTTTCTTAGGAAGTAGAGCCCGAAGGGGCAGCTTCGAGAGGGTGGCTCTTCCCCCTCGGGCGGTGGGCCGGGCGTGCCGGTAGACACCCGGCAGCGGGAAGTCTAATGCTGCTCGGGTGCGGCGCTAGTCTGCGTTCAACTCTTCGCGTGAATATCCTGCCTGAGCGTGACCATCGGCCAGGGAATGCTGTGCAAGACCCCTCTCCGTGGTCACGCTCAGGCCGTCGAGCTGTTACTTACGGCGAGCTGTGGCCGGGAGTCGTCGGGACAGTTCCGACTCTCCCGAACCCCGGTGTCACCCCACTTGGCGGATTCGCCCGTCCCGGCGTCGGAGCGGATAGCCGTCCAGTTGCCGTCCCCGAGCGATGCTGGCTGCCGGGTGCATTGATCGCCGTCCCACGGCCATTGCCGACCGCGATGCCGGTCCCGCCATCGCTATGGCCAGCGGCGACACCATTACCCCCACCGTTACCAACACCATTACCGCCGCCGTTGCCGCCGCCGTTGCCACCACCGTTACCACCGCCGGCTCCAGCACCGCCTCCTCCTCCACCGCCCCCACCACCTCCGCCGCCGCCTTTGGCCAGCACAGGGCCTGCCGCCAGAGCAGTGACTGCGAGAGCGAGCACGAACATTCGGAATCCTGTCATGTCGCACCGCCTCCCTTGAGACTATCTCGATTACTCCGGGCTAGGTGTCCACCTGCTGACAGCACACCCAACGCGGAGCAGTCATTGTTGAGCATCGGTCATGCCAGCACAGGTACGCCCGCTAAGAGCGCATCACACCTGCGGTCCACGCCTTGGGTGATCTTCCCTGGTGTGTAAGAACTCCCTAGCTCGGTATGCCTTGCGATTGGTTACTCGATCACCTGATCTGCCCGCTGCAGGAGGGACGGCGGGATCGTCAGCCCGAGGGCCTTGGCGGTCTTGAGGTTGATGACCAGCTCAAACTTGGTGGGCCGCTCGACCGGCAGGTCGGCCGGCTTGGCGCCCTTCAGGATCTTGTCCACGTACGTGGGGGCACGCCGGAACATATCGGACTGGCTCGGGCCGTAGGACATGAGAAGGCCAGTCTCCGTCGCCGTCTCCCTGGATCCCGAGATCGTCGGGAGTCGGCTCTTGGCCGCGAGGCTTGCGATCCGAGCACCGTGAAGAGTGAACATCGTGTCCCCCAACAGGAAGAGCGCGTCGGCCCGGTCTCTGGTTATCGCTGCGAAGGCGCTGTCCAACTCGCTGGGGACCCGCACGTCCAGCACCTGGAGGTGCACTCCCAGTTTCCGGGCGGCCCCTTCCAGCTCTCTCGACATCTGAGCGGTGTCTGGATTGGTGGGATTCCGCAGGACGGCCACCCGGGAAGCCTTGGGGACAGCCTGCCTGAGCAGCTCCAGGCGCTTGCCGACTATCTCGGGGCTGGCAGTAGCGCTCAGCCCTGTGATGTTCCCGCCCGGCCGCGCGAGGCTGGCAATCAGGCCTGATCCCACGGGATCGGCAACGCTCAGCATGACGATCGGGATCGTCCTGGTCGCTTGCTTAGCGGCCTGGGTCCCTGCCGGATTGGGCGTGACGATAATGTCAACCTTGAGCGCGACGAGCTCGGCCGCGAACCCGGGAAGCCGCTCGGGCCTCCCCTCCGCGAACCGGTACTCGATAGCGATGCTCTGACCCTCCACGTAGCCGAGGTCGCGCAGCCCTTGCGAGAAGGCCTCGAGGAGGTGCGAAACCTCCGGCGTGCGCGAGGCGATGCTGAGCCAACCTATCCGGGGGACGTTCGCGGGTTGCTGCGCTTCGGCGGCGAGCGGCGCGGCGAGGAGGCCACCTGCCAGGGTGCCGAGGAACGCGCGTCGATCCAATGCGATCCCTCTGACTGGCCGCATCTTCTAGGAGGGACGGGGCGGGACGGCCAGCGGGTCGAACTTACACTAACGCGGCGGCGATCCGCCTAGCAGATTGCGGTGACGCTTACCCTATGGCCGCCACACGTGCCATGCCGCATAGGCCGTTACAGCGAGGACCACACCTTCCACAATCAAAAAGAGCCAGAATCCTAGTCGGCTGCGCTTCATCGTCCCACCCCTTCTACGACTTCTCCTTCTTCGGCTCCCACCCGCGCTCCCCTTCCCGGTAGGGCGCCTGCTTGACCTCCAACCACTTAAGCGTGCGCCCGCCGGTTGACCTCCACCGTAGAATTAGACGTGTGGGCCGCCAACCTCTTCTAGTACCTGCCTTGATGCACCCGACGCTGCTTCCCCGCCCGTTCCATCACGACGGTTGGGTATACGAGGAAAAGGGTGACGGCTATCGAATGGTGGCTATCAAGGCTGGTGGCGCCGTCCAGCTCATCAGCCGCAACGGCCGGGACCATACACGCCGCGTCCCTGAACTGGTCAAGGCTGGGCGGGCTGAAGCCGAAGACCTTCACCCTAGACGGCGAGGTAGCCGTCTTCGATAGAGACCTGATGACTTTCGACCACTCGCTAGTTGAGCGATTCTTTCGCAATCTCTCGGCCAGTCGCGCGGCCCAGAACACCATCTATAAGAACGGCACTGCGCTGCGCCAGTTCAGCAAGTGGGGCAAGCGCCGGGGGCTGTGGGCTAACGATGTGATGGACGATCCACAGTTTAAGTTCAAGATGGCCGACAAGCTGCCCAAGCCCTTCACGGATAGTGAGATGGATAAGCTAATGTCGCTCCCGCTGACGGGCGTAGAGAACGTGGCCCGCGCGATCCTCTGCTATACTGGCCTGCGCGCCTCTCCCGTCTGCACGCTCAAGATGGGCGACGTATATTTGAACCCGATACAGGTGGAAGATGATTCACCACCGGGCTCAATTCGGGCGTCCAAGAACAAGGGATCAAAGGTGCTGCTCCTGCCCATGACAAGGGAGCTACACGCGATCCTCTCGGCCTGGATTGCCGACAACCCCGGCCAATCGTATGACCCTCTCTTGAGGCGAGCAAACGGGAGTCCTATCGGCCGCACGACGCTGGAACGCTGGGCGCGCAGTTGGGGAGCCTCCGCCAAGGTGGAGAAGTGCCACCCGCACCGTTTCCGGCCCTCGCTGGCGACGGCGCTTCTGCGGAAGGGCGTGAGGATAGAAGTGGTGCAGCGTATCTTGGGTCACGTCAGCATCCTCACCACGATGGCCTATACACGACTCTCAGACGGGGAGACGATTCGGGCGCTCAAGATACAGTTGCGCTAAATAATCCGCGCTACTCTGCCGAGTTAGATTTTCTCCCGCCTAACCTCTCGTAAACTCTCTGCTTTACTCAATCTGAATAGGTTTATATCATCGGGCCCGCGGCTCGCCCGGGAGGGCCCGCCCATGCGACGACTCATCGGCGTCCTCGTCGTCACCGCGTTGCAGACGTGCCTGGCCGTGATCGGCTCGGCGCAGTCAGCCGGATCCGCGCCCGCCGGCCAGATGACCTGGGCGGTGCACTTCACGCTGGCTCCCCGCTGGCTCGATCCGGCCGAGAGCGAGGGGTCGATCACGCCCTTCCTCACCCTGTACGCGGTCCACGACGCGATGCTCAAGCCGATGCCGTCGGGGCCCAGCGCGGCCAGCCTGGCCGAGTCGTGGACCGTCTCGCCCAACGGCCTCGTCTACGACTTCACGCTGCGGGCCAACGCGCGCTTCCACAACGGGGAGCGGGTGACCGCGGAGGACGTGAAGTTCTCCTTCGAGCGCTACCGGGGGGCCAACGCGGGCACGTTCAAGGAGCGCGTCCAGGAAGTCCGCGTGCTCGACGCCAGGCGCATCCAGTTTCATCTGAAAGACCCGTGGTCGGACTTCATCACCTTCTACGGCACCACCGCGAGCACCGCCGGGTGGATCGTGCCGAAGAAGTACGTCGAGCAGGTGGGCGAGGAGGGGTTCAGGAAGGCCCCGGTCGGCGCGGGGCCCTACAAGGTCACGAGCTTCACCCCGGGCGTGGAGCTCCAGCTCGAGGCCTTCGACGGCTACTGGCGGAAATCCCCCGCCGTGAAGAAGCTGATCTTCCGCAGCCTGCCCGACGAGACGACCCGCGCCGCCGCGCTCAAGCGGGGCGACGTGGACGTGGCCTACTTCCTCAACGGCCCCATCGCGGAGGAGGTGCGGCGCACGCCGGGCCTGCGCCTCATGGCGGTGCGCAGCAACACCGTCTTCTTCCTCGACTTCCGGGGGCAGTGGGAGGCCGGCTCACCCTGGCAGGATCCGCGCGTGCGCGCGGCGGCCAGCCTCGCCATCGACCGGCGCGCGATGAACGACGCCGAGCAGCTCGGCTTCGGCGGCCTCACCGGCAATGTGGTGCCGCGCACACTCGAGTTCGCGCTGCCCATCGAGGCGGACCCCTACGACCCCGCGCGGGCCAAGCGCCTGCTCGCGGAGGCCGGCTTCCCGCGCGGGCTCGACGCGGGCGACTTCACCATCGCGCCGCCCTACGAGGGCACCGGCGAGGCCATCGCCAACTACCTGGCCGCGGTGGGCATCCGGGTCAAGATCCGCACCATGGAGCGCGCCGCCTTCTTCTCGGCCTGGCCCCAGGGCAAGCTCAAGGGGCTGGTCTTCGGCGGGCTCGGCCCCGCGGGCAACGCGGCCACGCGCCTGGCGATCCTGGCCGTCAAGGGCGGCCCCTACGCCGCGGGCGTGCTGCCCGAGGTCCAGGACCTTTTCGAGCGGCAGGCCCGCGAGCGCGACCGCAAGAAGCGCGAGGAGCTGCTGCACCAGATCCAGCGCATCCTGCACGAGAAGAGGATCTTCGCGCCCATCTGGGAGAACGGCTTCATCCGCGGCGTGGGCCCCCGAGTGGAGGAGCCCGCGCTCGCCCTCATCCCCGCGTTCCCGTACTCGGCCCCCTACGAAGACGTCCGGCTCAAGCCCTGAGGAGACCCCCATGCGCTACGAGATGATCTCCGCCGATTGCCACCTCGATCTCTGCTGGCTCCCGCCGGATCTCTTCACCACCAACGCGACCCCCGCGCTGCGCGACCGCATGCCCCACGTCGTCGACCAGCCCAAGGGGCCCACGTGGGTCACGAAGAAGGGGGCCAATCTCGGGCTCGCCTGCGGCATGGGCTCGGCCGGGCGCGAGTACGTGCCCGGGCGCATCCATCGCGCGGACCGCATGGCCGAGACCGGCCTCTACGCGGACGGCAAGCGGGGCATCCGGCGCCTGACCGAGCCGGAGCTGCGACTGAAGGATCAGGACCTCGACGGGGTGCAGGCGGAGGTGCTCTACGGCATCCTGGGCGCCACCGGCCGCATGAACGATCCGGAGGCGGTCGTCGAGGTCATGCGGGTCTACAACGAGTGGCTGGCCGACTTCTGCTCCACGCACCCCGAGCGCTTCGCCGGGCTCGCGTCGATCCCGAACACGCCGATGGACGCGGCGATCGCGGAGGTGGAGCGCGTGGCCAAGCGGGGCGAGGTGCGCGGGCTCGACATCGCCAACTCCACGGACCTGACCCCGCTCTGGGATCCCTACTGGAACCCGCTCTGGGAGGTGATCAGCGCGAGCGGCCTGCCGCTCCACTTCCACACCATCGGCAGCCGGCTCCCCGAGGATCTCCAGAAGCTCGTGTTCCTCGGCTCCGATCTCACCCGCGCGGGCGCCGACGTGACCGACGCGCAGAAGCGCGCCGCCCGAATGGCCTTCGCCACCCACATCACCGGCTTCCAGATCAACATGGCCAATATCCTCATGGCCATGATCTACGGCGGCGTGCTGGAACGCTATCCACGCCTTCGCGTCGTCCTGGGCGAGGCGGGGATCGGCTGGATCCCCTACATCCTCTGGCGCATGGACGGCGAGTGGGAGGACCAGTTCAAGGATCTCTCGCTCACCATGCCGCCCAGCGAGTACTGGAAGCGACAGGTCTGGGCGACCTACCAGACGGATCCGGTGGGCGTGAAGCTGCTCGACGAGCTGGGTGTGGACAAGGTCATGTGGGGCTCCGACTTCCCGCACCCCGACGGCGTGTGGCCCGACTCCCGCGAGTACATCGCCCGCGAGCTCGGCCATCTCCCGGCCGCGACTCGCCGCGCGGTCGTCTGCGACAACGCGGCGCGCCTGTACAACTTCACGTAGGCGCGCGTCCCCGCCTCGCGCGGCGTCGATTCCTGGCGGGAGGGGAGCGGGGGGAGGGGGGCCGACTGACCACGACCCTCCGCGGCTCCGATTGACCGCGTGAGGAGTTCCCAATCGGGGTTGTCGGCGACCTAGTAACCCATATCGGGGAACGGGTCAGCTGGCCCCCCTCCCCCCGCTCCCCTTCCGCCAGGCCTCCACGTCCCCGGGCCCCTCACCTCAGTCAGCCATCACACCCGCCACATCTCGACGCCAATCAGTCAACCCAATCGCGGCGCGAGATTCTGAAAATTGAAAGGCAAGGCAAAGTGACTGCTGCTCCGGGACCGTTGCGGTGGGTGAGGGGCGGCGGGGGGAGGGGGGCCAGCTGACCCGTTCCCCGCGAAGGGTCGCGGCTACGCCGACAACCCCGATTGGGAACTCCTGAGCGCGAGGGCGACGGGATCGCGGGTCGTGGTCAGTCGGCCCCCCCTCCCCCCGCCGCCCCTCACCCACACGCCGCGCGTTACCAGGAAGACGCGGTGGGCTTGGACTTGCCGCCGCTTTTCTCGTAGGCGTCGACCGCGCGCTTGAGGTCGCGGTACTCGCCGCACGTGATGAAGCAGAGCGAGTTGAGAGTGCTGAGGTGCTCCTTGGCCTTGGGCAGGTTGTCGAGCATCAGGTAGGCCTCGCCGATGTACTCGTGGGCGCCCTTGTGCTTGGGATCGATGGCGAGCGCCTTCTGGTAGAGCGGTAGCGAGGCCGCCGGGTTGCCGTTCTTGCGGGTGGCGTAGGCCAGCCAGTTGTAGGCGTCGGCATTCTTGCCTTCGCGGGAGACCACGCCCTCGAGCAGCGGGATGGCCTTCGCGTGCTCGTTGGCCTTGATGGCCTTCACCGCCGCCGTGTACTGCGGATCCTCGGGCTTGGCGGGGGTGGCGTCGGCCCCCTGACCGCCCCCGCCGCCGTCCGCGCCGGCCGGGCCCGGCGGCGCGATGGCCAGCAGCGTGAGCAGCAGGACGGCGAGCAGCGCGGAGTAGCGGTGCAGTGTCAGCATGGCAAACCCTCCCGGGCCTTCAACGCGGGAGCCGGACCGGGGGTTCCGGGCCCAGCGCAGCGCGTCAGACGTCCCAGCCACCGTCCACCGTGACGGACTGGCCGGTCATGTTCTTGGAATCCTCGGAGACCAGGAAGAGCACCGCGCGGGCGATGTCCTCCTGGGTGGTCACCCGGCGCAGCGCCATCTCGGCCACGTACTCGGCGTGGATCGCCTCGGGAGTGGTCCCGCGCTTCCTGGCCTTGTCGCGGCAGAGGCGCGCCATGCGCTCGCCGGTGACGATCCCCGGGTGCAGCGCGTTGACGTTGATATTGTAGGGCCCCACCTCGAGCGCGACGGTGCGGGTGAACCCGCGCAGGGCCCACTTGGAGGCGGAGTAGGCCGCGCGCAGCTTGTAGCCGCGCAGCCCCGAGGTGCCGCTGATATTGACGATCTTGCCGTAGCGCTGCGCGATCATCACCGGCAGCACGTGCTTGGTCGGCAGGAAGGTGCCGCGCACGTTGGCGCCCAGCACCTGGTCCCAGTCCTCCGCCCGGATCTCCCACACCGGGGTCTCGACCGGGCCGGTCACGCCCGCCGCGTTCACCAGGATGTCCACACGGCCGCCGAAGGTCTCGCGGGTGCGGGCGACCAGGCGCTCCACCGCGACCTCGTCCACCACGTCGCAGGGCACCACCAGGGCGCGGCGGCCGACAGCCTCGACCTCGCGGGCGACCGCCTCGAGCGGGGGCACGTCGCGCGCGGCCAGCACCACGTGCGCGCCCTCGCCGGCGAGCGCGAGGCAGATGTCGCGGCCCATGCCCTTGGCCGCGCCGGTGACGATCGCGATGCGGTCGGCGAGCTTCATCGCGTGTAGCCCTCTCGACGGTCGGCGTCGCGGGCCGCGGCCGGCCGCTCGGCGGGCGGGCCGAAGCCACCGCCCCCCGAGGTCTCGATGAGCACGAGGTCCCCGGCGGAGAGGCGCACCGTCTCCTTGCCGCGCAGGTCGCGCGCGCGCGGCCCCGGATTGAGCGTCACGCGGAACGGCAGGCCGTCGGCGCCGCCCGCGATGCCCCAGGGCGGGATCACCCGCCGCTCGAGCATGGTGGTGAGCGAGGTCTCATCCGCGGTGACCCGGTACGCCCGGCGCAGGCCGAGCCCGCCGCGGCGGCGCCCGTCGCCGCCCGAGCCCTCGCGGAGGGCCTGCTCCTCGACCACGATCGGGTACTCGTGCTCGATCACCTCGACCGGCGTGTTCATGACGTTCGACATGTGCACGCGGGTGGCGGAGGAGCCGTCGGCGCCACGGGTCGCCCCCGCGCCCCCGCCGTGCACCTCGTAGAAGATGCCCCAGCGGCCGTCCGGCCGGCGCGAGCCGAAGATCATGAGCCCGGCGGTGGTGGGGCCGCCCGCCGCGATGCGGTCGCCCAGCGCGGGGGCCAGCGCGCGGAAGATGGCGTCGACGACGCGCTGCGAGGTCTCGTGGTTGCCGCCCACCACCGGCCGATCCGGATCCGCACTCAGCACGGTGCCGGGCGGCACGATGACGCGCAGCGGGCGGTAGCAGCCGTCATTGGGCGGCACGTCGGGGGCGACCAGCGCCTTCATCGCGTAGTACACCGCCGAGCAGGCGATAAAGTACGTCGTGTTCACGGGCCCGCGCGCCTGCGGCGCGGTGCCGGTGAAGTCGAACGTGGCCTGATCCCCGCGGATCTCGACGCGCACCGCGATCCGGATGGGCCGGTCGTCCACCCCGTCGTCGTCGAGATGGTCTTCGCCTTCCCAGACTCCGTCGGGCAGCGCCGCGATCGCGGCGCGCATCTGCTGCTCGGACTCGGCGTGCAGGCGCTCGAAGCAGGCGGCGAGTGTGTCGGCCCCGTAGCGATCGGCGAGCTCGACGAGACGGCGCGCGGTCACGTCGTTGGCCGCGAACTGGGCGAGCATGTCCCCTTCCCGCTCCTCGCGGCCGCGCACGTTCGAGAGCACCACGTCGATGGTGTGGCGCTCCGGCCCCGCCGCGGTGAAGAGGCGGATGGGGGCCAGCCGCAGGCCCTCCTGGTAGCACTCGGTGGCGGAGGGCACGTAGCTGCCCGGCACCGCGCCGCCGATGTCCGCCCAGTGCGCCAGGTTGATCGCGAAGGCGATGAGCCGGCCCCGGTGGAAGACCGGGCGCACCGCCTTCACGTCCGGCAGGTGATTGCCGCCCACCTCGGGCAGGTTGAGGAACCAGACATCTCCTTCGCGGAGGCTCTCGACCGGGACGCGCTTGAGCAGCTCCTTCACCGTGAAGCCCATCACCCCCATGTGGATCGGGATGTCGCGGCCCTGCGCGATGAGGCGGCCCTCGGCATCCGTCAGCGCTGAGGAGAGATCGCCTGCCTCCTTGAGGAGCGGCGAGCGCGCCGAGCGCATGATGATCACGCTCATCTCCTCGGCGATCGCGTAGAGCGCGTGGCGGACGACTTCCAGAGTGATCGGGCTCACGCGCGCGGTGGACGGATGGCTCACGAGGTGGACTCCAGATCCAGGATGAGGTGGCCCCGCGCGTCGGCGGCGGCGCGCTGGCCCGGGTAGACCACGATGGTGGACCACTCGTCCTCGACCACCGCGGGGCCGGTGACGACGGCGCCGGCCGGGAGCGCGGCGCGATCGTAGAGCGGGATCGTGACCTCGCCCGTCTCGGGGAAGTAGGCGCGCTGCGAGCCCGTGATCGAGACTCCCCCCTCACCCTGCCCTCTCCCCCCGGGGGGGAGAGGGTTCGGAGCGGTCTCCCTCTCACCCGAGAAGGAGGTTCTGACCTTCTCCCTCTCCCCTCCGGGGAGAGGGCCGGGGTGAGGGGCGGCGGCCGGAGCATCGCCCAGCCGCGCCACCACGCGTAGGTTCACGCACTCGACGCCCTCGCCGGTGGCGTAGCCGTAGAGCTGGCGGTGCCGCGCCTCGAAGGCGGGCCGGAGCCCGGGATCCCGCCCCCACGGCAGCTCGATCTCGTAGTTCTGCCCGACGTAGCGCAGGTCCACGCTGCGCGCGAGCGTCACCGCGGAGGCCGCGTGGCCTTCCTCCAGGATCGGCCGCAGACACTGCTCCTCGAGGGCCCGGAAGCGGTCCTCGATCAGCTTGCCGTCCCAGGCGTCGAGCCGGGCACGATGCGTCTGCACCGCGTCGTAGCGTAGCGGCGAGACCAGGCAGCCGAGCGCCGAGAAGGCGCCGGAGTGCGCGGGCACGACAACCCGCGCGATGCCGCACTGCCGCGCGAGCGCGCCCGCGTGCACGGGGCCGGCGCCGCCGTAGGCGATCAGCGAGAACCGGCGCAGGTCGTGGCCGCGCTGCACCGAGACCAGGCGCAGCGCGCGCAGCATGCTCGCGTTGGCGACCTCCACGATGCCGTGCGCGGCCTCGAGCGTCGAGAGGCCGAGCCGCCGGCCGATGGTCTCCACCGCGCTCCGGGCGAGGTCGGGGCGGATACGAATAGTCCCGCCATAGAGCCGCGCCGGGTTCAGGTAGCCCAGCACGAGGTTGGCGTCGGTGACGGTGGCCAGCGTGCCGCCCTGGCCGTAGCAGGCCGGGCCGGGGACGGCGCCCGCGCTCTGCGGGCCCACCTTGAGCGCGCCGACCTCGTCCACGCGCGCGAGCGAGCCACCGCCCGCGCCGATGGACTCCACCGCCACCATGGGCAGGCGAACCGGGAAATCGGCCAGCTTCCGCTGCGACGTGGTCTCGGCCGCGCCATCGCTGATCAGGCACACGTCGGTGGTGGTGCCGCCCATGTCGAAGGCGAGGGCGCGATCGACCCCGAGTGCGCGCGCCACGTGGGCGGCCGCGGCGACCCCCGCGGCGGGGCCGGAGAGCGCCATGGCGAGCGGGCGCGCCTTGGCCGCGGCCACCGACATCATGCCGCCCGCCGAGTGCAGCAGGCGCAGGGCGGGGCCGCCCGTGGCGCCGCCGAGCGCGGCGGTGAGCCCGTCGACGTAGCGGGCGGCCAGCGGCATCACGCTCGCGTTCAGCGCGGTGGTGCAGGTGCGCTCGTATTCCCGGAACTCCGCGTTGATCTCGCTCGAGACCGAGACGTGCCGGAAGTGCGGCTCGAGCGCCCGCCGGAGCGCCTGCTCGTGCGCCGGATTGGCGTAGGCGTGGAGCAGGCACACCGCCACCGCCTCCACCCCTTCGGCCCGCAACGCGGCGACGATCCCTTCGAGCTCGCCGGGGGCGAGCGGGGTCTGCACGGTGCCGTCCGGCCCCACCCGCTCGGTGATCTCGAGGCGCCGGCGGCGGGGCACCAGCGGCTCCGCCCGCGCGGGCAGCTCGAGGCGGTAGAGATGCGCGCGGTTCATACGCGCGATCTCGAGGACGTCGCGGAAGCCGCGGGTGGTGACGAGGCCCACCGGGGCGACACGGCCTTCCACGATGGCGTTGGTGATGGTGGTGGTGCCGTGGGCGAGCGAGGCGCAGGCCTCGCCCGCCCGCAGCAGCGCGCGCAGGCCGTCGAGCACCCCCTGGGCCCGGTTGTCGGGCACCGTGGGGACCTTGCATGAGCGCACCTCCCCGGTGACGTCGTCGACGGAGACGACGTCGGTGAAGGTGCCCCCCACGTCCACGCCGACGCGGAGGCGGCTCACGCCCGGATCGAGGCTCCCGTCACTTGCGGTCGGCCCACTTGGGCAGCGGGTACATCAGGTCCCCGGAGGCGAGCTCGAACGGCCAGGCGATCTTGAGCGCCCCGCCGCGCCACTGGGTGATCAGCGGGGTGCCCAGCTCGTTCTGGCCGGTCTTGGGGTCGAAGGCCACGCCCTTCCACGGCATGATGAGCTGGTTCGGCTTGAGATCGGTGGCGACCAGCGCCTTGCGGATCGCCTCGGGGTCGGTGGAGCCCGCGCGGTTGATCGCCTCCGCGAGCACCATCATGCCGGCGAAGGCGCGCGAGGTATTGTCGTTGAGGTCCTTGCCCGACCGCTTCCGGTACATCTCGTTGACCCGGCCGATCACCGGCCGCTTGCCGGCCAGATCCAGAGAGAACACCGAGCGGGACATGACGCCGTCGGCGTCCTTGCCCACCCCGGCCACGAAGTCGCTCTCCACGAAGCCCGCGTCCTGGGCCAGGATCATGGGCGGGTTGTAGTCGAGCTCGCGCGCGGTCTTGATGAACAGGATCGCGTCGGAGGTGTAGGAGGTCGGCAGCAGGACGTCGGGATTCGCCGCCTTGAGCCGCTGCACCTCGGTCTGCATGCCGGTGGTGCGCGCGCGGTAGGCGATCTTCTCCACCACCCGGTAGCCGCCGGCCTGGGCGAGCTGCTCCTGGACCCGTGCCGAGTCCGCGCCGAAGAGCGTGTCCTCGTGGAGGATGCCCACCGTGGCGATCTTCGTCCCGCGCCGGGCCTGCAGCTCCTTCAGGAACTCGAACATCGCGATCGTGAAGTGCTCGTCGTGCGGGCTGGTGCGGAAGAACCACTTGAAGCCGCGGCGGTGGAGCGTGGGCGAGGAGGACTCGCCCGAGAAGTACGGGATGCCGAGCCGCTCGCACACCACGCTTGCGGTGGCCGACACGCTGCTGTGGTAGGCCCCGTAGAGCGTGACCGCCTTCTCCTGCGTGATCAACCGCTCCGCCTCCGACTGGCCCAGCTCCGGCTTGCCCTGGTGGTCCACGAAGATCAGCCGCAGCTTGGCCCCGCCGAGCCCGGGCAGGCCCTCGGTCCGCGCCAACGGCAGGTCCAGGTCCTGGCGGGTGTTCACGATCTCGGCCGCGGTCTCCGCGGCGGCCTTGGCATCCACCCCCGCCTGCGCCACCGGGCCGCTCAGCGGGTAGAGCACGCCGATCACCACCTCGCGGCCCTGCGCCCAGGCCCGCGGCGCCGACGCGGCCAGCGCGCCGACTCCCAGGAGCTTCACGACGTCACGTCTACGCATGGCATGCCTCCTCCGCCCGACGGCGGGATTCGCCCCCTGCGGTTGCCCCGTGATAAGCCTGGCCGGTGATCACTGGAGACCGCTTCGCGAGCGGGGATGATCGGTCGAAGAAGTCGCTGGCCTGGCCCGTCACCGTTGTTCGGGCGCGGCATCGGCGGATACCGGATGCATCGATGCGCCCAAGAATGGCGGAGCCGCCGTGCCACGTCAAGGCCCGCCCGGCGGCGGGTTGCGGGGCCGCGCGCGCCTGGACTATCCTCGGGCTCCTATCCTGAGCTCGCTCGGAGGACGCGATGGCGGAGACGGTGACCTGGCCCGACGGCGCGCGCTGCGCCGTCATGATGACGTTCGACCTCGACGGCGAGAGCCCGTGGATCCACCGCGACCCCGCGCTCGCCGAGCGCCCACTCCACATGTCGATGGGGGCCTACGGGCCCAAGACGGGCATGCCGCGCATCCTCGAGCTGCTCGACCGCTACGGGATCAAGACCTGCATCTTCATCCCAGGGTGGATCGTGGAGCGCTACCCCGCGCTCTGCGAGGAAATTCTGAAGCGCGGCCACGAGTTGGGCCACCACGGCTATCTCCACGAGAAGCCCTTCTTCATGAAGAGCCGCGAGGAAGAGGAGGAGCTGCTCCTGAAGAGCCTCGCGGTTTTCAAGAAGGTGCTGGGGGTCGTCCCGCTCGGCTCCCGCACGCCCTCCGCAGATCCGAGCCGCCACACCATGGAGCTGCTCGCGCGGCACGGCTTCGTCTATCACAGCAATGCGCTCGACACCGACCTGCCCTACTGTCACCAGACCGCCCACGGCCCCCTGGTGGAGCTCCCCACCGCGTGGTGCAACAACGACGCGCCGTTCTTCCTGTGGAGCGCGGTGCCTCCGGTGGGCAACGGCATCTGGAGCCAGCAGGACGTGTGGGAGATCTGGTCCGAGGAGTTCGAGGGCCTCTACGCGGAGGGCGGCTTCTTCAACTGGCTCGGCCATCCCCAGATCATCGGCCGGCCCTCACGCCTCCGGACGATCGAGCGGCTCATCCAGCTCATCCTGGGCAAGGGCCGGGTGTGGTGGCCGCGTCCGGTGGACCTCGCCCGCTTCTGCCTCGAGCGCGACAAACTCCCGGCGGCCTCCGCCTGATGGGCGGGCGGCTCGCCGGCAAGGTCGCGCTGATCACCGGCGCGGGCCGCGGCTTCGGCCGCGCCATCGCGCTCGCCTTCGCCCGCGAGGGTGCGCGGGTGGCCGCGAACTACCTGGGTAGCCAGGCGGGCGCGGAAGCGGTGGTCGCGGAGGCGGGCCGGCTCGGCGTCGAAGCGGTCGCCCTCCGCGGCGACGTGGCGCGCGAGGACGACGTGAAGGCGCTGGTGGCGGCGACCCTCGAGCGCTTCGGGCGCCTCGACGTCCTGGTCAACAACGCGGGCATCATGGTGCGCGCGCCGATGCTCGCGGTGCCCGCGGAGGAGTGCCGGCGCATGTTCGACGTCAACGTCACCGGCACCATGCTGTGCAGCCGCCACGCCCTGCCTGCCATGATCGAGCGGAAGGGCGGCCGGATCATCAACCTCTCGTCCCAGCTCGCCCAGCGCGCGGTCGGCGGCGGCGGCTTCGCGGCCTACGCGGCCACCAAGGGCGCCATCGAGTCGCTCACCCGGGCGCTCGCCGCCGAGGTCGGCGCTCACGGCATCACGGTCAACGCCATCGCGCCCGGCGGCATCGAGACCGACATGAGCCGCGACGTGATGACCGAGGAGTACCGGACGCGCCGCCTCGCCGAGCTGCCGCTCCACCGGTTCGGCGGCGTGGACGACGTGGCCTACTGCGCGGTCGTGCTGGCCTCCGACGAGGCCGGCTATCTCACCGGGCAGATCCTCCACCCGAGCGGCGGCTGGGTGTCGGGGTGACCGCGGTGCGGTATCCGTGGCCTTCGGGCAAGCGGTCCGCCGCCGTCCTCTCGTTCGACGTCGACGCGGAGTCCGGCTTCCTCTTCCGCGAGCCCGAGAAGGCCCGGCGCAGCCTCGGCGACCTGGAGGAGCGCCGCTTCGGGCCTCGGGTGGGCGTGGACCGGATCCTCCGCCTGCTGGATCGCCTGAAGCTCCGGGCCAGCTTCTTCATCCCGGGCTGGACGGTCGAGCACCACTTCGACGCGTGCCGGCGAATCCGCGACGCGGGCCACGAGATCGGCGCCCACGGCAACGTCCACGAGGCGCTCGGTTTCCTCGACGAGGAGCAGGAGGAGCGGGTGATGCGCGAGCAGATCGAGATCCTGGCCTCGCGCCTGGGCGTGCGGCCGGCCGGCTACCGCTCGCCCTCCTGGGACGTCAACGTGTGGACCCCCGACCTGCTCAAGCGCCACGGCTTCCTCTACGACAGCTCGCTGATGGGCAACGACGTGCCGTACGACGTGCCAACCACCCAGGGGCCGCTCACCGAGGTGCCGGTGCAATGGCTGCTCGACGACGCGCCGCTCTTCCGCCACGTCTACGGCGCCACCAACGCGATCGCCGACCCGGGCCGGGTGCTCCAGATGTGGAGCAAGGAGTTCGCGGCGATGCACGCGGAGAACGGCTGCTTCGTGCTGACCTGCCACCCCTTCGTGAGCGGGCGCGCCTCCCGCATTGCCCTGCTGGAGGACCTGGTGACCTACATGCGCCGCGCCCGCGGCGTGTGGTTCACCACCTGCGAGGAGGTGGCCCGCTGGCACGCGGGCGGGCCCGCCCGCCCGCCGGCTACCCGCCCGGCTTCGGGGGCTCGCTCGGCCGCACGCGGACGGCGGCGCCGCTGACCAGCGAGTCGGCGGGGTCGAGGATGATCGCATCCTTCGGCCCGAGGCCCGACACCACTTCCACGCTGCCGCCGTAGTCGCGGCCGATCGTCACCCCCACCAGCTCCGCGCGCCCGTTCCGCACCACCGCGACCTGCAATCCCTCCGAGCGGAAGAGCAGGGTGTTGGCGGGAATGGTGAGCCCGCGCGCCTCGCGGCCCACCCGCAGCCGCACCACCACGTAGGCGCCGGGCAGCACCTCGCCGGTGGAATTCTCCACCTCCACCTCGCTGACCATGGTCCGGGTCACCGGGTCGAGCGCGTTGGACGTCCGGGCCAGCGTGCCGCGGAAGGCCCGGCCGGGCATCTCCTCGAGGGTGACGGTGGTCGGGGTGCCGGGCTGAGCGGCCTGGGCATAGGCCTGCGGCACGGAGACGGAGACGCGCAGCTTGTCGATGGCGGCCAGGCGGAACAGCTCGCGCGCGGCGCCGCCCGCGTCGACGAGCGCGCCGATGTCGGTATTGCGCGCGGTGATGATGCCCGCGAACGGCGCGGTGATCCGCTGGAAGGACTGCAGATCCTCGAGGCGCTTGACGTTGGCCCCGTTTGAATCCACGATCGCCCGCCGCGCGTGATAGTCGCTGACCTTCTCGTCCGTCTCCTGGCGCGACACCGCGTTGCGCTGGAGCAAGGTCTGCCAGCGCTCGGACGTGGTCCGGGCCATCTCCATGGTCGCGCGCGCGTTCTCCAGCTCCGCGCGGGCCTGGCGGAGCTGCTGGTCGAGCTCCGGCGTCTCGAGCTCGGCCAGGAGCTGGCCCGCGGTCACCCGCGTGCCGATGTCCACGTAGCGCTTCTTGAGGTACCCGTTCGCCCGCGCGTAGATCACCGCGTCGGTGAACGCGCGCGCCGTTCCCGGCAGCACCAGCTCGTCGCTGGGCGCGGTCGCGCCCGGGTACACCACCGCCACGGTGGGAACGGCCGCCACCTCGGTCGCCCGCTTCAGCGCCGCGTCGGCGCCCCGGCGGCCGTGGAGCCCGGCGTAGATGGCGCCGGCGAGGATCAGGGCGGCCGCCAGAACGATCCAGAAGCCGGAGGAGCCGCGCCAGCCGCTCATGCGGCGGGCTCCGGATGGTGCGGGCTCCGGGCGCGGCGCCCGCTCCCGTGAAGCAGGCTGAAGACCGTGGGCACGAAGACCAGCGTCGCGACGGTGGCGAGCAGGAGACCCCCGATCACCGCGCGCCCCAGCGGCGCGTTCTGCTCGCCGCCGTCGCCCAGGCCCAGCGCCATCGGGATCATGCCGATGATCATGGCCAGCGCGGTCATGAGCACGGGTCGGAATCGCGTGGCCCCCGCCTCGATCGCGGCCAGACGGGCGTCGCCGTGCTCACCCAGCCGATCCTTGGCGAAGGAGACCACGAGGATGCTGTTGGCGGTCCCCACCCCCATGCACATGATCGCGCCCATGAGGGCGGGCACGCTCAGCGTGGTGCCGGTGAGGAAGAGGAACACGATGATGCCGGCGAGGGCGGCGGGCAGCGCGGTGCTGATGATGAACGGATCGAGCCACGACTGGAAGTTCACGACGATCAGCAGGTAGACGAGCACGATTGCGAAGGCGAGGCCGCCCAGGAGCCCCAGGTAAGAGGCGCGCATGGTCTCCACCTGCCCGCGCAGGGTGACGAAGCTGCCGCGCGGCAGGTTCGGACGATGGGCGTCAATGATCCGGACGATGTCGCGGCCCACCGCGCCCAGGTCCCGATCCTGCACCGAGCCGTAGATGTCCATCACCCGGCGGGTATTGTAGTGCGAGATCACCGTCATCGAGTTCGCGCGCGAGATGGAGGCTACGTCCCCGAGGTTCTGGGGCCGCGCGCCCACCGCGCCGATCGGGATGTTCTGGAGGTCCTGGAGCGACTGGATGCTGTACTGGGGCGTCTGGGTGACCAGGTTGTAGCTGACCCCGTTCTGCCAGTTGAGGAACGTGGTCGGCGACGTGGTGCCGCTGCCCGCCAGCGACAGCAGCACGCTGTTGGCGACGTCACGCGGGGTGAAGCCGGCCCCCGCCGCCTTGACGCGGTCCACCGTCACCTGGAGATTCGGCGTGTCGAAGTTCTGCTGGATCCGCAGGTCGGTCAGCCCGGGAACGTGCCGCAGGTCGTCCAGGAGGCGGTTGGCGACCTGCCGGTTGCCCTCGATGTCGCCGCCCTCGATCTGCACGTCGATCGGGGCGGGCAGCCCGAAGTTGAGGATCTGGGTCACGATGTCGGCGGCCACGAAGTAGAAGGTCACACCGGGGAACTCCTGGGGCAGCCGCGCGCGTAGACTGCGCACGTAGTCGGCGGTGGGCCGGTGCCCCTCCTTGAGGGTGACCAGGACGTCGGCGTCCGCCGCGCCGATGAAGCCGGAGCGACTGTACATGTAGTTGATCGTCGAGTACGGCAGCCCGATATTGTCGATGATGTTGTCGAGCTCCTCGGCCGGGATCTCCCGGCGGATCGCGGTCTCCACCAGGTCGGCCAGGCGCGCGGTCTCTTCGATCCGGGTTCCGGTCTTGGCGCGCAGGTGCAGGATGAACTGCCCGTTGTCGCTCACCGGGAAGAAGTTCTCCCCGAGCCAGGGCACCAGGAGCCCCGCGCTCACGCACACCGCGAGGAACGCGGCCACGAACGCGGCCTGCCGGGAGAGCAGCCGCTCCAGCAGCCCGCGGTAGGCGGCCCGCAGCCGCTCGAAGCCGCGCTCGAAGCCGCGCTGCAGCCGCACGAACGGGTTGCGCGAGCGGCCATCGTGGTGCGCCTTCGCGCGCAGCAGGTACATGGCGAGCGTGGGGACGAGCGTGCGCGAGAGCACGTAGGAGGCGAGCATCGCGAAGACCACCGCCTCCGCGAGCGGCACGAAGAGGTACCGCGCGGTGCCGCTCAGGAAGAACATGGGCAGGAAGACGATGCAGATGCAGAGCGTGGAAACGAGGGTGGGCACCGCGATCTGGGCCGCCCCGTCGAAGATGGCGCTCCGCAGCTCCCGGCCCTCCTCGAGAAAGCGCTCGATGTTCTCGATGGTGACGGTGGCGTCGTCGACCAGGATGCCCACCGCGAGGGCGAGGCCGCCCAGGGTCATGATGTTAATGGTCTCCCCGAGGAAACTCAGGGTGATCACCGAGGTCAGGATCGAGAGCGGGATCGAGACCGCGATGATTAGGGTGCTGCGCCAGCTCCCCAGGAAGAGCAGGATCATCAGGGCGGTGAGACAGGCCGCGATGATCGCCTCGTGGATCACGCCCGTCACCGCCCCGCGCACGAAGACCGACTGGTCCGCAATCAGGTCGACCTTGAGCTCCTGGGGCAGCGTGCTGGCCACTCGCGGGATCGCCTCCCGGACGTTGTTCACGATGTCGAGGGTGGAGACGTTCCCGCTCTTGAGCACGGTGAGGAGGGTGCCGCGGCGGCCGTCCCGCCGTGCGATGTTGGTCTGGATCCCGAAACCGTCGCGCACGTTGGCCACGTCCCTCAGGTAGATGGTCGAATTGCCCACCACCTTGATCGGGATGTCGGCCAGGTCGGCCACCGTCCGCGGGGCCGCGTTCATCGTGACGTCGTACTCGAATCCGCCGATCTTGGCCGTGCCCGAGGGCAGGACCAGGTTCTGCACGTTCAGCGAGTCGAGCACCTCGGCGGGCGAGAGGCCCTTGGCCTGGAGCATGCGCGGGTTGAGATCCACCATGACCTGGCGCTGCTTGCCCCCGAAGGGGAAGGGAATGGCCACGCCCCGGATCGTCACGAGCTGCGGCCGCAGGAAGTTGACGCCGAGATCGAAGAGCTGCTGCTCGGCGAGCCCCTCGCCCGACAGCGCGAGCTGCAGGATCGGCACGCTCGAGGCGCTGAAGTTGATGATGAGGGGCGGCGTGGTGCCGGGCGGGTACTGCCGGATCACGGTCTGCGAGATCGCGGTGATCTGGGCGTTGGCGGTGTCGAGGCTCGCGTTCGGCTGCAGGTAGACCTTGATGATGGCCTGCCCGTTGACGGTGGTGGACTCGATGCGCTGGATATTGTCCACCGTGGTGGTGAGCACCCGCTCGTAGGACGTGGTGATGCGGCCTTCGAGCTCCTCCGCGTTGAGCCCGCGGTATTGCCAGGCCACCGCGATCACCGGGATATTGACGTTGGGGAAGATGTCGGTGGGCGTGCGGGCGATGACCACCGGGCTCACGATCAGGATCAGGAGCGCGAGGACGATGAAGGTGTACGGCCGGTCAAGCGCGATCCGGACGATCCACACCGGGGCCGCTCCTAGCCGGTGACCGTGCGCCGCCCCGCCTCGCGCACGAGGCGGCGGTCCGCCTCCGGCGTCGCGGCGCGCGCGATCCGCAGCACGAGGTCCTGGGTGTGGGTCGGGATCACCTTCCCCTCCGGCCAGTGCGTGCCCCACGGATCCTGCCCGGCCGCCACCGCGCGGATGCCGTCGCGCACGATGCGCCGGAGCATGATCACGCCGCGGTCGGTGGAGGCCAGGTGCTCGAGCGCGTGGACCGCGACGGCGCGCTGGCTCGACTGGGCGTCGTAGTCCGCGGGGAAGCGCTGGCGGGCCTCGTAGGGCCGGTCCCCGGATTGCCCGAAGCCGGGTCGCGCGACCTGCTCGGGCGAGAGTCCCCACGCGGGATCCACCTGGGCCAGCTCGAAGTTCGTCGTGTGCGTATCGTCGTTGGGCACCGCCCAGCGGATGACCACGGGCCGGCTCGACGCCTTGGGCGCGGCCGCCTCCTCGACCTCGCGCGTGAACTGATGCACGTTGGGCGGCATGAAATCGCAGACGCGCACCCAGACGAGGTCGTTCACGCGGCGGGTCGCGATGTAGACCATGCCCGCGCCGGTGGTGAGCCAGTCGAGCTCCGGCACCACCCCGAAGGCTGGAGTGAACTGGTAGCCGCTCGACAGCGCGTGCAGGAACGCGGTGTGCACCGGGTCCATGCTGTTGTCCTTCACCTGGAGCCAGTTGCACGGCAGCGCGAACTCGCCCGCGGGCATCAGGGTGTGGCCGGGCACCTCGAACGAGTCGTAGAGCGGAAACGCGGGCCGTCGGTCGGGTGGGCCCAGATACGCGAAGACGAGCCCGCAGTATTCATGCGTGGGATACGCGCCCTGCCACACGCGCTCGCACAGGCGACTGCCCGCGGGTTCGCCGGGCGTCTCGAGACAGCGCCCGTCCACGTCGTAGACCCAGCCGTGGTAGCAGCAGCGCAGGCCGCGCTCGAGCGGAATGCCGAACTCGAGCGACGTGCCGCGATGCGCGCAGTGCAGGTGGAGCACGCCGAGGCGCCCGCCGCGATCGCGGAAGACCACGAGATCCTCGCCGAGGATGCGCACGCGGCGCGGCGGTCCGTCCAGGTCGCGCGTGAAGGCCACCGGCTGCCAGAAGCGCCGCAGGTATTCGCCGCCCGGAGTGCCTGGACCGACCTGGGTGAGCTCGGGATCGGGAGCCGGCGTCGCCCGGCGCGCGTATCCGTCGAACGGGCTGCCGGGCGCGGGCTCCAAGGCCATGAGTGCCGCTCAGCATGGGGCCGGTCCGGCGGCGCGTCAAGGGCACGGGACAATCATCAGGCCATGCACAATCTTCGTGGCGTGCAAATCTCCCATGGTGGGTGGGGGGCTACCCAGGAAGGGATTTTCGGTGGCCCTGTCATCCAGAAAACACCATATAACTTACATAGTTACTATTGGAATGGGGCTTGCTGTTCATGCCGCCCATGGCTAGACTAATGCGGAACCTGCTGACCGGAAGCGCGCTCTTCCTCGCTGGCTGCCTGGCCCTCGCCGGACCGGCCGGAGCCGAGGCTGAACCCCCCATTTCGATGGCTGTGGACCCGACCCCGATGGAGCCGGTCGGGGTGGTCCAGGTGGCATGGCCCGTGGCCCCCGAAGCCGGCTGGGCGGAAACCTTCGGCCAGCCGGCCGAGGGTGCGGATACCCAGATCATCAGCCTGGCCCTGGTGACCGAGCCGACCCTGGCGGTCGCCCGCCCGGCCCCAGCCCCGGCCCCGGCGTACCGGGTCCAGCTCAACGAGCACGTCCGGTTCTTCCTCGACCGGTTCCAGACCGGCTACCGGCGCGAGGTCACCGAGGGCCGCCTGGCGCGCTCCGGCCGCTATCTGCCCATGATCCTGGACATTTTCAAGGAGAAGGGCCTTCCGGAAGAGCTGGTCTTCACCGCCATGATCGAGAGCGGCTTCAACCCGGTGGCCGTCTCGCGTGCTGGCGCCAAGGGCCTCTGGCAGTTCATGGCCCCGACCGCGCGCCTCTACGGCCTCCGCGTGGACCGCTGGCTGGACGAGCGCCTCGACCCCGAGAAGTCGACGGTGGCGGCGGCCAACTACCTGCGTGATCTCTATACCGTCTTCGGCTCGTGGGACCTGGCCCAGGCCGCCTACAACGCGGGCGAGGTCCGGGTGCAGCAGGCGATCCAGGGCACCGGCACGCGCGACTTCTGGGTGCTCCACCGTCGCAGCCCGCACCTGCTTCCGGAGACGAAGAACTTCATTCCCGCCATCCACGCCGCGACCCTGATCGGCCGCCAGCCGGAGCAGTACGGCTTCACGGTGGTGCCGGAGGAGCCGGTGCGCTACGACCTCGTGACCGTGCCCAAGGGCACCCGGCTCCTGCGGTTGGCAGGGCTGTCGGGCGTCGCGCTCGCCGACCTCGAGCAGCTCAATCCCGAGCTCTGGCAGAAGCAGACGCCGCCCGATGCTCCCTACGATCTGAAGATCCCGCTCGGCACCGCCGGCGCGATGCAGGCCGCGGTCGAGATGGACACGGCACCCCGCCGGATCGCGCCCGCGCCGCGCGCCGGCGTCCACGTCGTGCAGGCGGGCGACACGGTCTGGCGCATCGCCCGGCAGTACGGAGTTTCCACGGCGCAGCTCGCGCGCTGGAACGGCCTCGAGCGGCCGGACCGCATCTTCCCCGGCGAGCGCCTGCGCATCACCACCTCCTAGCCCAAGCCCGCGCCCGGTCGACCGGCTCACGCGCCGGTTGACCGGGCGCGGCTGCCGTGGAGAATAGCGGCCCGGAGGATCTCATGGGTCGACTCGACGGCAAGGTCGTGGTGGTCACCGGGGCGAGCCGCGGCATCGGCGCCGACGTCGCCCGGCTCTTCGCATCCGAAGGCGGCCGCGTGATCTGCGCGGCCCGCACCCTGCAGGAAGGCCAGCATCTCCTCGCCGGCTCGCTCGAGACCACGGTGGCCGCCATCCGCGAGGCGGGGGGCGAGGCCCACGCGGTCGCCGTGAACATCGCGGAGCCCGCGGAGTGCGCGCGGCTGATCGAGGAGGCGCGCCAGCGCTACGGCCCGGTGGACGTGCTGGTCAACAACGCGGCGCTCACCTACTACATCCCGGTGAAGGACTACCCGGTCGGCAAGTGGCTGCGCTCGTGGGCCGTGAACTTCCAGGCCCCGTTCGTGCTGAGCCAGCTCGTGCTCGGCGACATGATCTCCCGCCGGAGCGGCGCCATCGTCAATATCTCCTCGGGCTCCGCGATCGGGCCCGGACGCGGGCCCTATCCCGATCTCGCGGTGGGCCCGCGCGGCGGCACCTGCTACGGCGCCGAGAAGGCCGCGCTGGAGCGCTTCACCCAGGGCCTGGCCTCGGAGGTGTTCCAGTACGGCATCTCGGTGACGGCGGTCGCGCCCTCGCAGGTCGTGCCCACCCCCGGCACCGTGTACCACCGACTCGTGAGCGGCCTCGACGACCCGCGCGGCGAGCCGCCGCTCCTGATGGCGCGGGCCGCGCTGCTGCTGGCCACCGAGCCGGTTGAGCGGGTGAGCGGGCGCGTGACCTATAGCCAGCAGATCCTCCGCGAGTTCGGCTGGATCGAGACGGCCCGCGGCCGCGGGGTGGACACGCGCGGCAGCGGCTACTCGGAGATCTAGCCATGAGCGACGGCGCGTGAGATCGGGTGGGTGGCGCCGGGAGCCGCGCCCGGGCGACCGAGCGAAGTGGGCCCCCCGAGTCCGGTGCGCCGCTCGAAGAGCGGCGATTCCGGCAAGTGGGTGACGCAGCCGGTCGCCCGGGCGCGGCTCCCGGCGACAGGACCCACCCGCCTCTCGCGCGCGTCGTGGTGGTGGGCGCGACCGGATCGGGCAAGTCCACCTTCGCGCAACGGCTGGCCGTCCGGCTCGGCGCCGAGTACGTCGAGCTCGACGAGCTCTTCTGGGACGCCCACTGGACGGAGGCCGCGCCGGACGTCTTCCGCGCCCGGGTCGAGCGCGCGACCGCCGGGCCCCGGTGGGTCGTGGCCGGCAACTACGGCCGGGTCCGCGATCTCCTGTGGCCCCGGGCGGACACCATCGTCTGGCTCGACTACGCATTCCCGCTCGTCCTGCGCCGCCTGACCGTGCGAACGGTGCGCCGGGCCGTCACCGGCGAGGTCCTCTGGAACGGAAACCGCGAGTACTTCCTGGAGCACTGCCGACTCTGGTCGCAGAAGTCGCTGTTCCACTGGCTCTTCAAGACCTACTGGGCCTACCGGCGTGAGCTCCCCGTCCTCTTCGCCCAGCCCGCCCACGCCCACCTCCGGATCGCGCGCCTGCTCCGGCCCCGCGAGGCGGAGGCGTGGCTCGCCGGCCGCGCGCCGGAGTGACTTGACGACGGGAGTCCCCCCGGCGCAAGATGCGCGGGCGGAGGGACCGGACCCATGCATTTCGGGATCTTCCTGGAGGAGCGGCGCCGCGGCGTCAGCGAAGGCGCCACGCTGCGCGAGACCCTCGAGCTGGCGGACGCGGGGGAGGCGGGCGGCCTCGACGGCGTCTGGCTCGGCGAGATCCATTTCAACGGCGGGCGCTCGATTCAGTCCGCCCCGCTCGCGCTCGCGAGCTTCATGGCCGCCCGCACCCGGCGCATCCGCGTGGGCATCGCGGTGCAGGTGCTCCCGCTCGGCAACCCGCTGCGTATCGCCGAGGAAGCGGCCACCGTGGATCAGCTCAGCGAGGGGCGCCTCGACTTCGGGATCGGACGCAGCGGCTCGGCCCGCACCTACGATCTGCTCGGCGTGCCCTACGGCGAGAGCCAGGCGCGCTTCCTCGAGTCGCTCGAGATCATCCGCCTGGCCTGGAAGGGCCAGCCCTTCAGCTACGACGGCAAGTTCTACCGATTCCAGAACGTCACGGTGTCCCCGACGCCCTACCAGGTGCCGCACCCGCCGCTGCGCATGGCCGCCAACTCGCCGGAGACCTTCCCCCAGGTCGCGCGCCTCGGCCTGCCGCTCTTCATCGGGCTTCGCGATCTGGACATACCCGCGCAGCGCGGGCACCTCCGCGCATACCGGGAGGCCTGGCGCGAGGCGGGGCATCCGGGGGAAGCGGACATCTACCTGCGCATCCCGGTGTACGCGGCCCCGACCGAGGCGGCGGCGCGCGAGGAACCGCGGGAGGCCATGACCTACTTCTTCGAACGGCACGTCCAGCTCGTCCAGTCCGGCCTCGGCCGCGGCGACACCGGCCCGCTGGATCGGCGCCAGATCATGGCGGACCGGATCGCCGCGATGCCGTACGAAGAGGTCTTGAAGACCCGCGTCGCGTTCGGCACCGCGGCGTCACTGAGAGAGCGCCTCGGGGAGATCGCGGAGGACCTGGGGCTCAGCGGCATCGTCGCCGAGCTGAACCCCAGCGGCCTCCTGTCCCTCGATCAGATGCGGCGGACCCTCGACATCCTCACCCGCGAGGTGATCCCTACTTTCCGTTGACGAAGGCCTGCACGCGCTTCCACGCGTCCGCCGACGCCTCCGCGAACTCGGTGTACTTCCGGTCGAAGAAGCTGTGCGGCGCCCCCGGGTACACCTTCAAGTCGTGCTTGATCCCCGCCTTGCGGCACGCCCCGTCGAAGGCCTCCACGTCGGCGGGCGGGATGCCCTCGTCGGCGCCCCCGAAGATCGACTGCACCGCGCACGTGTAGCGCGGCACCGCGTCGACCGGCTTGGGCCGGTCCGGCCAGCGCTTGAGCCCCGACGGCCAGCCGTAGAAGCCGATCACGCCCGCGTACCCGAGCCCGCTCGCCGCCTGCAGATAGGACAGCGCGCCGCCGAAGCAGAAGCCCACCGAGTAGAGCGACTTCACCTGCCCGCCATCGGCGGTGCGGAGATAGGCCGCGCCCGCGGCGATATCGGCCTGCAGCGTCTCCGGCTTGGTCAAAGGCACCTGCGACATGAAGTCGAAGGCCTCGCTGCGGTCCTCCGACGGCGCGGTGCGCGCGAAGAAGTCGATCGCGACCGCGTCCACCCCGATCTCGGCGAAGCGATCGGCCAGCTCCTTGTAGTACGGGTGCAGGCCGCGCACGTCCGGGATCACGACCATGCCCGCGCCGGTAGGCTTGGCCGCTCGGGCGGCGTGGGCCATGACACGGGTGCCGTCACTCGAGGTGAGCTGCAGGTCGCGGGAGCCGGCGGCGCCCCCCGAGATCGGAGGAATCGGAGGAAAGGAATCGTCGTCTACGCACATGATCGGGATCTCCTGTCAGTAGGGTTTGGCTACATGTCCAGGCCGCCGTTGACGCCCCAGACCTGGCCGGTGATGTAGCTCGACGCGTCGGCGGCCAGGAAGTGCACGACGCGCGCCACTTCTTCGGGCTTGCCGAGCCGCCCGAGCGGGATCTGGCCGACGATCCGCTCCAGCACCTTGGCCGGGATGTGCTCGAGCATCTCGGTGGCGATGAAGCCGGGCGTCACCGTGTTCACGGTGAGCCCCACCCCGTCCGGATCCGTGAGCCGTCCGGCTTTCGCGAGCAGGAATGCGGCCTCACGGGCGAGCGTCTTGGTGAGGCCGAACAGCCCGGACTTGGACGCCGCGTAGTTGGCCTGGCCGATATTGCCCATCTCGCCGATCACGCTCGAGACGTTCACGATGCGCCCGCTCCCCCGCTCCGCCATGTGCCGCAGCGCGGCCTGGGACAGGAAGAACGCGCCGGAGAGATTGACGTTCAGCACCTTGAACCAGTCCTCGTCGGAGAGCTTGAGCACGGTCTTGTCGATGGTGATGCCCGCGTTGTTGACGAGAACGTCGAGGCGGCCGTGGGCCGCGATCACCTCGTCGATGGTGCGCCGGCAGTCGTTGGCGTCCCCCACGTTGCCCCGGTGGATGCTGACCTCGGTGCCGTAGGTCGACGCGAAGCCGTCGCGGAATTTCTTCGCCGCGTCATCGTTGCCCGCGTAGCCCGCGGCCAGGGTCGCGCCCTGGCTGGCCAGGCTGCGGCAGATGGCGGCGCCGATCCCGCGGGTGCCGCCGGTGACGAAGGCCACGCGGCGCTTGAGCTTGTCCCCGGTGCGCGCGGCGATGTTGTCGTGCTGGGTGATGTCCAGGACCGTGTTCGGCGTCATGGCGACTCCTCCCCGATGGGCGTCTTCGACGGCTGGCCGGCACATCCTGGCAAATCCCCATCGCGGAGTCAAACGGATGGTCGGCGCCTCGATGTAGCCGTCGTCTTGCGTCGTGGCGGAATCGCCGCCTGCCGATCTTGCGGCACCAAGTCCGCGAGATTACTCGCGGGCTGACCGGGATGGGCCCCGGCTCCGCAATCTGGCCTTGCATCCGTCTCGCGTAAGTCCGCGTCCCGTTGGGGCGTCCGGCCTGGTACAGGCCTTGCCACACCGAGGGCGGAGTCGAACATGACTAGAGCGCCGGGCGTGCTCATCGGAGTGGACGTCGGGTGCACCACCCTGTCGGGCGGTCTGGTCACGCCCGACGGTAACGTCCTGTCGGCGATCCAGGCGCCCACGAGTCTCGGCTCGGGGACCGCCGTGCCCACCATCCTCGGCATCGTCGCCGATCTCCACGCCGAGGCTCAGGCCCGGGGCCTTGCCCTCGAAGCGGTGGGCATCGGCGTTCCGGGGCTCGTGGACGCCGAGCGGGGTATGCTGCTGCACTCGGCCGGCTCCCATGTCGCGGACCTCCACCGGGTGCCGCTGGCCGAGCTCGTTTCCGCCAAGACCGGGGTGCCGGCCTTCGTGGACAACGACGTCAACGCCCTGGCCCTCGGCGAATGGATGTTCGGGCTCGGCCGCGGCGCGGCCTCCTGCGTCGTGCTGGCCATCGGAAGCGCCCTCGGCGCCGGCATCGTCCTCGATGGCCGGCTCGTGCGTGGCAAGAGCGGATTCGCGGGCGAGCTCGGGCACGTCCCCATCGACTTCGACGGCCCGCCGTGCCCGTGCGGCGGGCGGGGCTGCCTCAGCCTGTACGTCGGCGGCGAGTACATCGCCGCGGAGGCGCGGCAGCGTATCAGCCGTGAGCCCTCGTCGCTCCTCGCCCTCGCCGGGGGCGAGGCCGGCGCGATCACGGCCGAGACAGTCTTCGCGGCGGCGGCGGCCGGCGATGGGCTCGCGCGCAGCATGGTGGATCGCGCGTGCCGGGCCCTCGGAGCAGGCGTCGCCATCGCCGTGAACGGCCTGAACCCCGACGTCGTGGTCGTCACCGGCGGCGTGGTCAAGTCGCTCCTGCCCTTACAGGGCGAGATCATCCGTCGGGCCGGTGAGTACGCTCTGGCCGACTCCCTGGCCGGGACGCCGATCCACTTCGTCCCGGGACACAAGAGCCAGACCGTGCGCGGGGGCGCGGCCCTCGTCCTCTACGAGCGCGCCCGCCGCGGCGCCGGGCTGCCGCGCTAGATGAGGCGCGCGGCACGCCATCCAGGCTTGCACGGCCAGATCGCCGTCTGTTCGCGCACCTTGCGTGCTCAAGTGCCCGGATCATCACGCGATCACCGGCCGGGACCGGACGGTCCGCAAGACGGCCTTACGCTCCCCGAGCGCAAAGGTGCACTAGTATGAGCGCACTACCGCGGCATGGGGCTTGCCCTTCGGATACCGTGATGGCACTCAACCACCGGAGGTGACCGATGTACGTCTCGCGGGATGGGGTCAGGCTCTTCTATCAGGTGACCGGCAGCGGGGGCCGCGACCTGTTCCTCCTGCCCCAGTGCCAGCCGGTCACCTACAGCCGCCAGTGGAAGAGCCAGGTCCCGTACCTCTCGCACTATTTCCGCGTCGCCACCATGGACCTCCGGGGCAACGGGCGCTCGGACCGGCCCCCGAGCGGGTACGACCTCGACACCCGCTACCAGGACTTGCTCGCCATCCTCGAGGAAACGGTGCGCCCCCCCTTCGCCCTCGTGGCCCTCTCCTGCGCCGCGATGCTCGCCTTCCGCTACGCGGTCGAGCATCCCGGTCGTCTGTCCCACCTCATCCTCCTCAGCGGCCAGTACTCGGAGTCGGTACCCCAGCCGTTCGACGAGAAGGTCGCACCCGTGATCCGGGACAACTTCGCCACCTGGCAGCAGCGGTTGTTCGCCCGCTGCCTGCCCGAGCCACATTCCCTGAAAGGGATCGAGGACTGCATCGCCTGGAGCAGCGAGACCACGCCCGACGTTCTCGTGGAATCGCTCAGAGCCATCGACGGCTCGAACGTCTACGATCTGCTGCCCCGCGTGCAGGTGCCGACCCTCGCCCTCCACGGGACGATCGACAAGATCGTGCCCTACTCGCACGCCGAGAAGCTGGCCGCCGCGATCCCCGGCGCTCGCCTGGTCACGTTCGAAGGCGCCGGCCACATCCTGCACGGCCGGCATGCCGTGAAGGTCAACCACTTCATCCGGGACTTCGTCCTGGACCGGTCCGTGGAGTCGCACCGGATTCCGGCCACCGTCGAGCGGAAGGCGCCGCCCCGCCCCGCGCGCCGGACCGCCCAGCGGCGGATCCTCTGGCTGTCGAGCCCCATCGGCCTGGGTCATATCCAGCGAGACCTGGCCATCGCCCGGAAGCTGCGCGAGATCTACCCGGACGCCACCGTGGATTTTCTGGCCGCTGATCCCGCCGACCGCGTAGTGGAGGCCTGGGGAGAGCGCCTGCACCCGGCCACCAAGCTCATCGTCAACGAGAGCGCCCACCTCGAAGGCTGGGCCGGAGACCACGAGCTGCACGCCTTCAACGCGCTCTGGGACATGGACGAGATCATGGCGGCCAACTTCATGACGTTCGCCGACGTGGTGGAGCGCGAGACCTACGACCTCTGGGTGGGCGACGAGGGCTGGGACCTCGACTACTTCCTGCACGAGAACCCCGAGCTGAAGCGGGCGCCCTATGTCTTCATGACGGACTTCATCGGGATGCTGCCCATGCGCGAGGAGCCAACGTCAGTGGAGTTTAAGCGCGCCTGGGAGAAGAACGCCGAGAACATCGACCACCTGCGCCTCCACCCGGACGTCCGCGATCTCTCCATCATGGTGGGCGACGACGAGGACGTGCTCGACCGCGACTTCGGCCCCGACCTGCCGAACATGCGGGGTTGGGCCCGGGAGCACTTCGCCTTCTCGGGCTACACCTACCACTTCGACCCGGCGGACTACCGGGACAAGGCCGGGCTCCGCCACGAGCTGGGGTTCCGGGACGACGAGCGCGTCATCCTGGTCTCGGTGGGCGGCACCCGGGTGGGGCGGAGCCTGCCCTTCGTGCCCAACCTCTTCCGCCATCACGCGGCGGCCCATCTGGCGATCGTCCAGGGTGGCCTGACCACGACGATGGAGCTGGCCGCCTTCCAGACGCCCTTCCTCTACTTCCCGCTGCGCAACCACTTCGAGCAGAGCTTCCACGTCGCCCGCCGCCTGGACCGTCTCGGGGCCGGCGTGCGCATGGACTACGACCGCGTCGGCGTCGAGGAGCTGGGCGCGGCCATCCTCGACCACCTCGCTAAGCCCGTCCAGCACCGAGACGCGCCGGCCGGCGGCACCGAACGGGCCGCCCGCCTGATCGCCAACCTGCTCTAGCCCCTGAGAGGACTTCACATGACACTGGGACTGAACGACCTCAACCTCGAGAAGCTAAAGGAGACCGACGCGGCGATCCGCCAGAACCCCGGCCTGGAGAAGCTCACGGTCAAGGCCAAGTCCACGTGGTGCCGCGGGACGACGACCCAGGTCACGCTCAGCGAGTGGTACGCGGGCGGCAACCGCATGACCGCCCCGGCCCGCCGCTTTACCATCACGGTGGACGAACCAGCCGATCTCGGCGGGGGAGACCGCGCCCCGTTTCCGCCCGAGGTATTGCTGGCCGCGCTGGCCGGCTGCGTCACCAATGCCACCGCCACCAACGCCGCGCTCTTCGGCGTGCCGATCGACGGCATCGAGATGGACCTGGAGGCCCACATGGATGCGCGGGGCTTCATGGGGCACGACAAGTCGGTGCGCAACGGCATCACGGACATCAACTACACGATCACGATCCAGAGCCCGGCTTCGGAGGACAAGGTCCGCAAGTGCAAGGAGACCATCGACCGCAAGTCGGCCGTGCGCGATACCCTGGCGAACCCGGTGAACATCACGTCCAAGTTCGTCTACAAGCCGTCTTGATCGACCGACAGCGACAGGAGCGGCCATGAGCGCTGAGAAAAGCCTGTACGAGCGGCTGGGAGGAGCGAAGGGCATCGCGGGGATCGCCGACGAGCTCTGGCTGAACCACACGCGTAACCCGCTGGTCCGGCAGCGATACGTCAACAGCGATCCGGAGAAGGTCAAGCGATTGGTGCGCGAGATGCTCGGAGCGGGTACCGGCGGCCCGGAGACGTACACCGGCAAGAGCATGCTCGACGCCCACCGCACCATGAACATCAGCGAGCAGGAGTTCAACACGGTGGTGGACGACATGATGGACGCGCTGGCCAAGAACAGCGTCGGTCAGCGCGAGAAGGACGAGATCCTGTCCATCATGTGGTCGATGCGTAAGGAGATCGTCCACGTCTAGCGACGGCGGGGCGCCGGCGGCCAGCCGACACGGCATGCCCGGCGATCTCAACTGTCTCTTCACGAAGGGGCTGATCCCCTTCGTGGAGAAGGAGGTCGGCCCGGACGGCCGGGCGCTCGCGCGAGTACCTCATGGCCGACCACAACTGGCTGCCGCTGTCGGTCGCCAACGAGCTGGTCCGCGTGGCGATGGAGCTCACCGGCGACACCGACGAGGAGCAGTGGGCCCGCCGCTTCACCGACGACATGATGGAATGGAAGCCCTCACGGGAGTATCGCCACTACCTCGGCACCTACACCATGGGGATGGGCGACCCCCGCGAGGTCTACACTCGGAGCGGCACGATGCAGGCCGCGATCGCGCGCTTCTGCCGCACCGACAAGACCAGACTCGGCCGTACCCGGATGACCTTCCGGCGGACCCCCGTCGACGGCCATCCCATCCCCCGGTGGTTCTGCGTATGGGACGCGACCATGCTGGAGCGCTATCCGACGAACTGGGGCCTGCCCCGCGCGGTCGTGACCGAGCGCCAGTGCGTGGCGCGCGGCGCCGACTCCTGTCTCGTCGACGTGAGCTGGAAGAACCCGGGGCTCGGCCGCCGTTTCTGGGGGCCGACGGCGACCGGAATCGCAGGGTCCGTTGCACTCTGCCTCGGGCTGGCGGCGACCCAACCGCTGTCTTGGGCCGCCGAGGCCGTCGTGGCGACGCTCCCCGTGCTCCTTGGAGGCGCGGTGGGCTACGGCCTCGTGCAGCGCGCGCGCTGGCAGCACACCAAGCGCATGCTCGATCTGCAATCCGACGAGATCCTGTACTCCAACAACGAGCTGGAGAAGAAGTTCCGAGACCTCGAGACCACGATCGAGCAGCTCTCCCTGCTCAGCGAGCTGTCCGCGGCGGTCAACGCCACCCTCGACGTCGAGAAGATCTACGAGCAGGCGCTGGAGCGGCTGGTCCACCAGATGGGCTACCAGAACGCCTACCTCTTCCTGGTCGACCGTTCCCGGCAGATGGTCCGGGGTCACCGCATGGTGGGCCGCGTGAATCCGACCGTCCGCTTCACGGACATCGAGTTCCGCTTGGACGACGTCCACTGCGGAGCCTCCCGGGTGGCCAGCAGCGGCCTGCCCCTGGTGATCGACGACGTGGAGAACACGGCTCTGCCCGTGGACATGCCGGCCGCGCGCTCGCTCGGGGTCCGCTCGGCGGTCATGGTGCCGCTCCGGGTCAAGGACGTGGTCTTCGGGGTACTCAACGTGACCTCCAGCGAGCCGGGGCGGGTCGGCGAGGCGGATCTGGAGCTCCTCTCGGCGGTGGCCAACCACGTGGCGCTGGCCCTGGACCGGGCCGAGAGCTCCCAGACCATCGAGGAGCTGAGCCGGAGCCTCGAGGACAAGGTGCGCGTGCGGACCGA
>WNEZ01002599.1_pt1 | contig 34210 bp, 36 predicted proteins | sample 5400521 | NCBI WGS metagenome assembly WNEZ01 (sample SAMN13153339, study PRJNA577476) | soil metagenome | isolation source: 120 cm saprolite under Douglas fir tree site 2 hole 1 replicate 1 | place: USA:California | collected 2015-04-18 | reverse complement strand
ATCCTGGTCGACGATTTCCAGATTGAGACCCTCATTGGTCTCCTCAAACATGACGTGTTTTGAGATTTCGGTCAGCTCCGGCATGTCCTGCAACGCCTGCCGCAATGATGCCGAAGCGAGCGCGAACTCGCGATCGATCTTCAGTCGGGCGCCGGCGGTCTTGTTCCGCTCCTGTTCGTCCGGGGTGGGCGTGTTGGATGCTTCCTCCGGGGAAATATGCGCGGTGTTTTTCAGCTTCGGCCGTGTCGGAAGCCCGTCGGATTCGATAATTCCGGAATAACGCGCCTCGGTCTGCACGCCAAAAGCGTCGCGCATCGAGCCGGCGACAATTTTCAGCTTGTTGTTGTCCATGGTGGAGAATGCGACGAGCATCACGAAGAAGCTCATCATCAGACCCATGAGGTCGGCAAAGGTCACGAACCAGCCGTGCCCTCCGCCATGCGCGTCGCCACGTTTCTTCTTGGCCATCGTTGAATTTCCGAACCGTGGTCAGCCGTTTACGCCGGGACCGGTTCGCCTTCCTCGTGGCGGTGTTTTTCCGGCAGGTAGGCCAACAACATTTCGCGCACCAGCGTCGGGCTCTTCGAATCGCGGATCATCAGGATGCCGTCGATGATCAGCGTCCGGTTGGTCTCCTCGTCGAGCAACTTGCCATGCAGCTTGTCGGCGATCGGCAGGCAGAACAGGTTCGCGACCAGCGCGCCGTAGAGCGTCGCCAGCAACGCGGTCGCCATGAATGGACCGAGCTTTGAAGGATCGGTCATGTTGGCGAACATCTGCACCATGCCGATCAACGTGCCGATCATGCCGAACGCCGGCGCGCAGTCGCCGATGGCGCGGTAGATCTTCCCGCCCTCGTCCAGATGCATCAGAAAATTGTCGCGGTCCCGTTCGAGATTGTCACGGATGAATTCGAGATCGTAGCCGTCGGCGACATAGCGGATTCCCTTGGCGAGAAACGGCTCGTCGGTCTCGACTTTTTCGAGGCCGACCGGCCCCTGCTTGCGGGCGATTTCAGCGATGCGGGCGAGTTCGTCGACGAGATCGCGCGCGGACAGCCTGCTCATCGTGAAAGCAAATTTCGCACCGAGCGGCAGACCGTGCAGAATAGCACTGAGCGGAAACCTGATCATGGTGGCGGCAATCGAACCGCCGAAGATGATGATGACCGCATGTTCGCTGACGAACATGTGGAGATCGCCGCCCATGAACACCATCACCGCCACGACAATGATGCCGAACACGAGCCCAACGCCCGTCATGATATCCATGGGAACTCCAACGCGCACGCGAACGACCGGCCGTTCTGGACGGAGACGAGGCCCATCCCGAGCCCCGCAACCAGAACCCTACGTCCCCGCCATTAAAGACGCGTAAAGCTTAAACCGTCGGGGGCCCGTACGAACCGGCCGCAACCTTGATGCGCGCGGCGGCCAAAGCCGCGAAGCGGCCAATGGATCAGCGTCCCGGCGTGATTTCAACGTTCTGCTAACCATAATCGGCGTGCCTCTTTCCGGCAGCGGCCGGTGCCGGCGGGGCCCGGCCGCTCCGAGGGACACGATGTCCGGGCCAGCGGGCGGAGCCTCGTCGGTTTCGTCAGGCGGCCGACAGGCCGGTGAGTTCGAGGCTGAGCGCACGCAAGCGCTGGCGCGCGCCCGCATCATAGGCCTGCGGATTGGCCTGAGCCTGCTGCATGCCGTTGAAAAACAGCCCGCTCTTGCCGGCCACATCGTCGCCGGCGGCAAGATGGAGTATCGCCTCCCCGCCCTGCTCCACCGTCGAGATCGGCGTGATGCCGCCTTCGCGGACCATCGTGGTGTTCATATAGGTCGCGGGATGCAGCGCATTCACGGTCACGCCCGATCCCTCGAGTTCCTGGGCGAGATCGATCGTGAACATGATCTGCGCCAGCTTGCTCTGCGCATAGGCGCGGTTGCCGTTATAGCCTTTGGTCAGCATCACGTCATCGAAATCGAGCGGGTGCTGGCCGAGCGAGGCGACATTCACGATACGCGCGGGCGCGCTTGTCTTCAACAAGGGCAGCAGCAGATGAGCGAGCAGAAAACCGGACAGGTAGTTCACGGCAAAGCGCAGCTCGTGTCCATCCGCGCTGGTTTGCCGCTCAGACCCAAGCGACCGCGATCCGATCCCGGCATTGCTGATGAAGACGTCGAGCCGCTTATGCCCGGCGAGCACCGCGGCCGCGAGCTGCCGCGCTCCCGCAAGCGAAGACAGGTCGGCCTGATGGAAGATCGGCTCGATGTGTCCCTGGCCACGTATCTCATCGGCAAGGGTTTTGGCGCGCGCCTGGTCGCGGCCGTGGATCAGGACGTTGGCGCCGGCCGCGGCCAGTTTGGCGGCGACAAAGCGGCCGACGCCATCGGTCGAGCCCGTGATCAAAACCGTCTTGCCGTCCATTTTCATCGTGAAGCGCTCCTACGCGTATTCCGCAAAAGCACGCCCTCGGACTTGATCCGGGGGTGGGTACCGGTTTTGCGAATAGAATACGCGCAAACTAAAGCCGTCAGTGAATTTCGGCCGAGCGAGCCAAAGCTTCCTTCAGCTTCTCAAGGGTGAATGACGGGCCGCGGGCGATCTCAAGGATCGGCGTCTCGCGGCGGCCGCAGAGCTCGGCGGCGTCCGGCAGCTTCGCGGCGACATCGAACGGAATGACCACGGCGCCATGTCGGTCGGCATGAATGAGATCGCCGGAGCGCACCGTCATTCCGGCCACCCGCACCTCGCCGCCAAAACTTTCGGCGTGGACCCAGGCGTGAGACGGTCCGATCGAGCCTGCAAGCGCCTGAAAGCCCGGCGCCCATTGCGGGATGTCGCGGATCGATCCGTCGGTGATCACGCCGACGCAGCCGAGCGCCTTGTGCACGGCGCTTTGGACCTCGCCCCAGAACGCGCCGTATCCCACCTCGGCGCCGTCGATATCCTGAATCACGGTGATGCGCGGCCCCTGTCCGGTCCCGACATATTCGTAATAAGCGAGCCGCCGCGCCTGCTGTTCGGCGGCGGCAAGTCCGGAAGCCACCACCGAGCGGATCGTCACCGTGCGGGCATAGCCGACGATCGGCGGCAGATCGGGAAACGGACAGACCAGCGGCTTGGTCGTGTAGCCGATCAGGCGACGTTCCGGCGCGACGATTTCCAGCGCGTTGCAGATCGTCGGCGTGTCATGGCGCGCCAATGTCTCAAGCAATGCAGCAGGCAGCGGCGCGTTTGCGGAATTCGTCACGGCGTTCTCTCCAGAGTTTTGCGGGCCGGCCATTTTCGGAAAGGCCGTGTATGGGCAGCCATATAGCCCAGAAAAGCGCGATCAGCAAAAGTGGAATCCGGTTTTGCCGGACAAACGCCTTCGTTTGTCCCGAGATCGCGCTTCAGAATATTAGATAGGCGCTTGGTCCGCCAAACCGCCCGCGCTTTGGCGGATCATGCGCCGGACCGAACCCAACTCGACGATGGCTCATGGCAGATATTTGGAGATGAAGCTGGGCGCGTCGGGCCGGCCGCTCAGTTCAGCCGGGCCGGCCGATTATCCTGTTCGGGGTCGGTGACGACAGACAATGGCGGCGCCGGACTCGACGGGGCGACACCGGCCGGCGGCGTCGCCTGCGCGGCGGCGTTACGCGCATGGTCGCGGTAAGACTTCCATCCGGCCGGCAGGCTCAAAAGGTAAAGCACCGAACAGGCCGACAGAATGTGCCAGGGATAGCTGACCAGAAGCGCGATGAAGAAAATCACCGAGACGAAAACCGGCAGCACCATTTCCGGCGGCACCCGCATGCGCACGGTCTTGCCTGAAAACACCGGCAGCCGCGAAACCATCAGGAATGCAATCAGCAGCGTGTACAGCGTCGCCGGCGGCATCGGCAACCCCAGGAACGCAAGGTAGATCGGAAGCAGCACGGTGATCGCGCCAGCGGGCGCCGGAACGCCGGTAAAATAATTCGCCGCAAAGGCCGGCTTGTTCGGATCGTCCATGGTTGCATTGAAGCGTGCCAGCCGCAGGCCACCGCTGATCGCGAAAACCATTGCGGCTATCCAGCCGCCATTGTTCAGGTCATGCAACTGCCAGAAATACAGGATCAGACCCGGCGCGACACCGAAATTGACGAAATCCGCGAGGCTGTCGAGTTCCGCCCCGAATTTCGACTGGCCCTTGATCATGCGTGCCACACGGCCGTCGAGGCCATCGAGCACGGCGGCAAACACGATCGCCGCCACCGCCAATTCCATCCGTCCCTCGGTGGACAGGCGGATCGCGGTCAATCCCGCGCAGATCGCGAGCAGGGTGATGACGTTGGGCACCAGCATCCGCACCGGTATCGGGCGGAACCGGCGGCGGCGCATCTCCGGATATTTGGGATCAACGGGCATCTGCATGGCTCGCCTACATATAGCAAGCGCCGGCCTGCTCCGCCATCGCCTCCGTCAAGTGACTGGTTCGGCAGCTCAAATGGCTAATCGGTGCGGTAGGTTCGACCGGGATCGCCAAGTTTGAAATCAGCCAGAACGGTCTCCCCGGCGACCGCCGTCTGGCCTTCGGAGACCAGCGCCTTGGTGCCTTCTGGCAGATATACGTCGAGCCGCGATCCGAACCGGATCAACCCGAACCGCTCGCCTGCCCCGATCGTCTGCCCTTCGCGGACGAACGATACAATCCGGCGCGCCACTAGGCCTGCGATCTGGATCACGCCAATGCGTCCATTCGGGGTCGAGATCACAAGCGAGTTGCGCTCGTTGTCCTCGCTGGCCTTGTCCAGTTCGGCATTGACAAAGGTGCCCGGCCGATAGGCGATCCGGTCGATCCGCCCCGCGACCGGACTGCGGTTTACATGGCAGTTGAACACGCTCATGAATATCGAGACGCGCGGCAGCGGCCTGTCGCCGAGACCGAGTTCGGCAGGCGGCAGCACCTGCGTCACCATCGAGATGCGTCCGTCGGCCGGCGCCACCACAATGCCCTCGCGTATCGGCGTGACCCGCACCGGATCGCGGAAAAAAAGCGCGCACCAGACCGTCAGCAAGGTGCCGATCCAGCCCAGCGGCGTCCAGATCCAGAACAGGATCAGGCTGGCAAGCGCAAAGCCGCCGATAAACGGATAGCCCTCCGGATGGATCGGCGGAATCTGCGCGCGGATGGAATTGGCGATGGACATCAGAATTCACTGTTCATTTGCACCCTCTCCCGTCCGGGAGAAGAAATTACACTTCGATCATTCCGCCGCGGCTGGAGTCACCAGCGCGTCGTCGACCAGCGGCGGTGCGCGGTTCGGCGCTTCGTTCTCGTCGGCGATCCGCGCCAGCCTCTCCCGCGCCTCCTGGGCTTCACGCTGCCTGTTCCACATACTGGCATAGAGTCCACCGGTTGCCAAAAGCTGGGAGTGGGTTCCACGCTCGGCAATGCGGCCCTGATCCAGCACGATGATTTCGTCGGCGCCGACGATCGTGGACAGCCGATGCGCAATCACCAGAGAGGTGCGGTTGCGCGACACCCGCTCCAGCGCATCCTGGATTTCCTGCTCGGTATGGCTGTCGAGCGCCGATGTTGCCTCGTCGAGCACCAGGATCGGCGGCCCCTTGAGAATTGTGCGCGCGATCGCGACACGCTGCTTCTCGCCTCCCGATAATTTCAGGCCGCGCTCGCCCACTTGCGTCTCATACCCCTTCGGCGACATCCGGATAAAACCGTCGATTTGCGCCAGTTGCGCCGCCTGCTCCACCTCGGCGTCGCTGGCGTCCCAGCGGCCATAACGAATGTTGTAACGGATGGTATCGTTGAACAACACGGTGTCCTGCGGCACCATGCCGATCGACGCCCGCAGCGAAGATTGCGTGACGTTCCGGATGTCGTGGCCGTCGATCAGGATCTTGCCGCCCGAGATATCGTAAAGCCGAAACAGCAGCCGCGAGATGGTCGACTTGCCGGCACCGGAGGGGCCGACGATCGCGACCGTCTTGCCGGCGGGCACCTCGAAGCTCAGGCCTTTCAGGATCGGCCGCTCGGGATCGTATGAGAACCGCACGTCGTCGAAACGAACACTGCCCGAGGTCACGATCAAGGGCTTCGCGCCGGGAACGTCCTTGACCTCGGGATTTCGCGACAGAACGCCGAGCATCTTTTCGATATCGATCACCGCCTGCTTGATCTCGCGATAGACCATGCCCATGAAATTAAGCGGCTGGTAAAGCTGGATCATCATGGCGTTGACCATGACGAAATCGCCGACCGTATTGGTTCCGCGGCGGACACCGATCGCGCACATCAGCATGGTCGCGGTCAATCCGGCGGTGAAAATGACGGCCTGACCGGTATTGAGAACCGCCAGCGAGGTATAGGTTTTCACGCTGGCGCGCTCATAGCCTTCCATCGAACGATCGTAGCGCGCGGCTTCGCGCTCCTCGGCGCTGAAATATTTGACCGTCTCGTAGTTCAAAAGCGAGTCGATTGCCTTGGTGTTCGCGTCGGTGTCGGACTCGTTCATCTTGCGGCGAATCTCGATCCGCCATTCGGTTGCGATGTAGGTGTAGTACATGAAGACCACGACGGTGATCATGGTCGCGAGCACGTAGCGCCAGTCGAATTGCCACAGCAGCACGCCCATCAACAGCGTGACTTCGACGACGGTCGGGACCAGTTGCAGGATCACCATCCGGACAATGACTTCGATGCCGAGCCGGCCGCGCTCCAGCACGCGCGTCAGGCCTCCGGTCTTGCGCTCGAGGTGAAAGCGCAGCGACAGCTCATGCATGTGGACGAAGGTGAGATAGGCAAGCTTGCGCACCGCGTGCATCGCCACCCGGGCGAAGATCCCGTCGCGCCATTGGGTCAGTACCGCCATCAGCACGCGGATGGCGCCGTAGCTCAAGGTCATGATCAGGGGCGACGCGATCAGCCACAACGGCCAGTTCGATGCCTGCACCGGAGCGGTATCCGCACCGGTCAGGGCGTCGATCGCCCATTTGAAGGTGAACGGCACCGAGAGCGTCGCGAACTTGGCGACCAGCAGCAGCACCACCGACCAGACCACGCGCATCTTGAGATCGAGCCGGTCGCCGGGCCAGATGTACGGCCACAGATGCATCAGCGTCCCGATCAGGGTCGCCTGCTCGACCGATCGGTCGGAAGAAGGCTGCGCTTGGCCGGCACCCGGGGACGAATCAGTGTAAGTCATTGATCAAGAACCTGGAGAATCGCTGTCGCGCGGGTGTTTTATGTTGATCTGCATGGTGTCCGCCATATAGAGCGTCTGCCCTCCGCTTGCACCCTCACGGAGCAATTCTTTCGGGATTTGCAGGCACTTGCGGCTTAATTCAACTATTGTCGCCAATTCAATGGGCTTGACGCATTTACGTTGCAGTGCCACATGCTAGTATGAGCAAGATCAAACCCAACATGAACAAGATCAAAACCGTCTGTGTCTATTGCGGCTCCGGCCCCGGTACCAATCACCGCTTTGTAGAAGCTGCCATCGCGCTGGGGAAGATCCTCGCCGATAACGGCGTGAGCCTTGTCTATGGCGGCGGCTCGAATGGCTTGATGGGCGCTATCGCCAAATCCACACTGGATCATGGCGGCAACGTCATCGGCATTATTCCGGAGTTTCTGATTTCCCGCGAAAATGCCATGGCGCGCGTTCAGGAATTGATCGTGACGCCCGACATGCATGAACGCAAACGGATGATGTTCGAACGCTCCGATGCATTCGTTGCCCTGCCCGGCGGTATCGGCACACTGGAGGAACTGGTGGAGCAGCTGACGTGGCAGCAGCTTGGCCGCCACGCCAAGCCGGTCCTGCTCGCCAACATCGATAGCTTCTGGGAGCCCCTGCTCGCGCTGCTCACGCACATGCGCGCAACGGAATTCATTCGGCCGACTCTGGCAGTCGAGATTCTGAAAGCGGAGCACGTCGAGGATATCTTGCCGCGGTTGCTCGCCGCCGCCGCCCGCGCCCCTGAGGGCGCCGAGGAAATGGCCGCCGACGTGATACGCCAGCTTTAGCCAGCGAAGGGTTATCGCGGCGACACCTCTGCATCGTCTTTGGGAAACGTCACCGCTTCGATGCGATTGCCGTCGGGATCGATGACGAACGCGGCGTAGTAACGCACGCGATCGTGCGGACGCAGACCCGGCGCGCCGTCGGAGCAGCCTCCGGCATTGACCGCGGCCGCATGGAACGCATCGACGTCATCGGCCGTTTTCGCTCGAAGACAGATATGGGTACCGCTGTCCGGCTGAACCGGCGCCATGCCGGCACGAAGATTGATCCAGAACTCGGGATAGTTCTTGCCGAAACCGACCGTTGCCGGCCGCGTCACCAGCCGCGCCAGCCCGAGCGGCGCCAGCGCCAGCTCATAAAAGCGCGCGGCGCGTTCGAGGTCACTGACACCGACGGAAACATGATCGATCATCTAAGATGCATCCCGAAAGTAGAAACGTCATTCCGGGGTGCGCGCTAGCGCGAACCCGGAATCTCGAGATTCCGGATATGGTCCGGCGGACCATTCCGGAATGACGGCGAGGTAACGTCACGCCGGCGCGCCGGACTTCACCAGCTTGTAGATCACCGAATCCATCAGCGCCTGGAACGATGCGTCGATGATATTGGGGGAGACGCCGATGGTGGTCCAGCGCTCGCCCTCCTCGTCTTCGCTTTCGATCAGCACCCGCGTCACCGCCTCGGTGCCGCCATTGAGGATACGCACGCGGTAGTCGATCAGCCTCAGGCCTTCGATGTACTTCTGGTATTTGCCGAGGTCCTTGCGCAGCGCCACGTCGAGCGCATTGACCGGACCGTTGCCTTCGGCCGCCGAGATCAGATGCTCGCCGGCGACATCGACCTTCACCACCGCCATCGCCACCGTCACGCGCTGGCCGTTGGCGTTGTAGCGCTGCTCGGTGTTGACGTCGAATTGCTCGACCCTGAAATATTCCGGCACCCGGCCGAGCGTGCGCCGCGCCAACAGGTCGAACGACGCGTTGGCGGACTCGTAGGCATAGCCCGCGGCCTCGCGCTCCTTCAATTCCTCGACCAGGCGAGCCAGTTTCGGGTCGCTCTTCTCGTAAGCGATGCCGGCGCGTTCCAGTTCGGCGATGACGTTGGAGCGGCCGGCCTGATCGGACACCAGCACCTTGCGACGATTGCCGACCGCTTCAGGCGAGACATGCTCATAGGTCTGCGGATCCTTGAGCACCGCGGAGGCGTGAATCCCGGTCTTGGTGACGAACGCGCTTTCCCCGACATAGGGCGCGTGGCGGTTGGGCGCCCGATTGAGCATGTCGTCCAGCGTCCGCGAGACCTTCATCAGGGTCGCCATCTTGTCCGGCGACACGCCGATGTCGAAGCAATCGGAAAATTCGCGCTTGAGCCGCAGCGTCGGGATCAGCGAACACAGATTGGCGTTGCCGCAGCGCTCACCAAGCCCGTTCAGCGTGCCCTGGATGTGCCGCACCCCGGCGCGCACCGCGGCCAGCGAATTGGCGACGGCCTGCTCGGTGTCGTTATGGGCGTGAATACCGACATGATCGCCGGGAATGTGTTTCAGCACCTCGCCGACGATGGTCTCGACCTCGTGCGGCATGGTGCCGCCGTTGGTGTCGCACAGCACCACCCAGCGGGCGCCGGAATCATAGGCTGCTTTCGCGCAGGAAAGCGCGAAGGCGGCGTTTTCCTTGAAACCGTCGAAGAAATGTTCGCAGTCGAGCATGACCTCGCGCCCCGCTGACTTCGCGGCCTTCACGCTGTCGCGGATCGAAGCCAGATTTTCCTCATTGGTGATCTCGAGCGCGACGCGCACCTGATACGCCGATGATTTCGCGACAAAACAGATCGCATCCGCCCTGGCCTCCAGCAGCGCCGCGAGACCCGGGTCGTTCGAGGCCGAACGGCCGGGACGCCGCGTCATGCCGAACGCCGTGAAGCGGGCATGAGCAAGACCAGGCTTTTTGGCAAAGAATTCGGTATCGGTCGGATTGGCGCCGGGATAGCCGCCCTCGACATAATCGATACCGAGTTCGTCGAGCATCTTTGCGATCAGCTGCTTGTCATGCAGCGTGAAATCGACGCCATTGGTCTGCGCCCCATCGCGCAGCGTGGTGTCGAACAGATAGAGGCGTTCGCGAGTCATGTCGGAACTCCTGACGACGGGCCCTGCACAAGCGTCTTCTGCATCGTGGTGTTGGCAAGCCATTCGCCGTTGACGGTCACGGTGTTGCGCTGCTTGCCGACGTAACCGCGCTTTAGGAAAAATTCTTGCGCATTGTCGCTGGCGTCGACCGAGAGACTCTTGGCACCGCGGCTGCCGGCGAGCTTTTCCAGCGCGTCGCACAGCATCGACGCCACGCCCTGCCCCGCCGCGCCCGGATGCACGTAAAGCATGTCGATATGATCTGTGCCCTTCAGCGAGGCAAACCCGACCGGAGAATTCTGCAGCGTAGCGATCAGCGTGAGCTCGGAGGCGAGGCGCTTGCCGAATTGCTCTTCGTCATCGGCGGCGCTGGCCCAGGCCTGCTGCTGCGCTTCGCTGTAGTCGTCGCCGGTCAACTCCTCGACACTTGCGACGAAGATCGCCGCCAGCATCGGCGTATCCGCAGCGAGGAACGGCCGCAAAGCGGGTTTGGGCAGCGCCTGTCCCATTACACGATCTCGTCCAAATAGAGGTTTCGCATTGGCTGCCAACAGCCGCGTCCGTCATGCGCGGGCTCGACCCGCGCATCCATCCAAACGACGGCAGAAGAATTTTTCAATTGATGGATTGCCGGGTCAAGCCCGGCAATGACGCGGATTTCGGAGGGGCTCATCGCGCAATCTCCCAGGTGGTGCCTTCCTTGGAATCCTTGATGACTACTCCCATCGCCGCGAGTTGGCCGCGGATTCGATCGGATTCCTTGAAGTCTTTTCGCGCGCGTGCGGTGGCGCGAGCGGCAATCAAACCATCGATTTGTTCTACGTCGACGCCACTCGCTTGCTGTTTTCGGCCTTTCCATTCCGCCGCGCTCTCGGACAAGAAACCCAGAAACCGCAAGGAAGCCGCAAACGCGTTGCGATCCCGTTCACTTCCGGAAGCGGCGTTATTGCGCAAACCGTGCAGCGAGGCGATCATCTGCGGCGTGTTGAGGTCGTCTGAGAGTGCCTCGATAACTGCGTCAGAAGGCCGTTCGCCGTTGTTATCCGCAGCCACCCAGTACCAGTCGTCGAGCGTCTTCGCGCTTTCTTCCAATCCTTTCAACGTCCAGTCCATCGGAGAGCGATAATGCGCCTTCAACATATTGAGGCGCAACACTTCGCCCGGCCAATCGGCCAGCAATTCCCGGATCGTGACGAAGTTGCCGAGCGACTTCGACATCTTCGCGTCTTCGACTTGCACGAATTCGTTGTGCATCCAATAGTTCGCCATGGCAGCCGTACCATGCGCGCAGCGCGACTGCGCCAGTTCGTTCTCGTGATGCGGAAAGATCAGGTCGATGCCGCCGCCGTGAATATCGAAGACCTCGCCGAGATAGGCGGCGCTCATGGCCGAGCACTCGATGTGCCAGCCCGGACGTCCCCTGCCCCATGGGCTTTCCCATCCAGGCTCATCGCCGGACGATTGCTTCCACAACACGAAATCGAGCGGACTCTTTTTATGCGCATCGACAGCAACGCGCGCACCCGGCCGCTGCTCGTCGAGCTTGCGGCCCGACAGCGCGCCATAATCGGGCATCGACTGGACATCGAACAGCACTTCGCCGCCGGCTTCATAGGCGTTGCCGCGCGTGATCAATTGCTTGATCAAGGTCACCATGTCCGTTTTGCCGTCGGCGCGCGGCAGCACGAAATCGGTGGCGCGCGGTTCGAAGGTTGGCGGCAAGGAGCCCAGGGCCGCCACATCAGAAGCGAATTGTGCGGCCGTCTTCTCGGTGACTTTCCGGATCGCCTCGTTCAGCGGCAGCCCGGGGAAATCACGCGCGGCGCGATCGTTGATCTTGTCGTCGACGTCGGTGATGTTGCGGACGTAGGTGACGTGGTTCTCGCCGTAGATGTGGCGCAGCAGGCGGAACAGGACGTCGAACACGATGACCGGGCGGGCGTTGCCGATATGGGCGAAATCATAGACCGTCGGCCCGCAGACATACATGCGCACGTTCGCGGGATCGAGCGGCACGAAAGTGCGCTTTCCCTTGGTCAAGGTATCGTAGAGGCGTAAGTCCATGGATCCCGTCCCTTGCGGCCGGGCGTCCAGTGATCTCGAATGAGAAAAGACGGCCTCAGCCAGCGAATCGCTAGCTCATAATCTCGCGGCAAATGCCACAAATGGCGAGGAGACCGTGCATGCCCCTACCATGGGCCAGCCCGGGGGACGGCGTCAAGAGCTTGCTAATGACGGATTCTTGCCATCAATCCGCCCCGGCCGCCATGGTTAATCATTATTAACGTTTTGGGTTTATCCAATGAGGGGCGGTCCCCTCATTTTTTTATGGTGCAGCATGCGATCCCTCCCTGCGCTTTCGGCCTGTATGTTCCTCCTCAACGCTTCCGCGGCATCGGCTGACAGCCGCGTTTTCATCATCGCCAACCAGGCGGACGGTTACGGCGTCGATCAGTGCCTCGCGAGGGGCGAACAATGTGGCGCCCACGCGGCCCGGTCCTATTGCCAGTCGCGGGATTTCACGCAGGCCTCGGCCTATCGGCGCGTGGATCCGGATGAAATAACGGGGTCAGTTCCCAAACCCGCCGGTGGCAGCTGCAGCCATGCCGGCTGCGACGAATACGTCGCCATTACCTGTCAACGCTAAAGCCGCCGTCGCGGTGATCGAAGGTCGGGCCCGCCACACCGGCGCCGCGGAAACGACGTGACGGTGCCCCGAGAAGCCGATATGTGAGGGCCGCGTTGGCCGCGCCTTTCGGTATCTTAAGCCCGCGCGGAGGTGTTCTCGAGCATGATCCCGAAAAGCATGCCCTCGGACTTGATCCGGGGGTGGAGACCGGTTTTTCGAAAAGATTATGCGCAAACAAAGAGATCGCATCGTGATCCGATCTAATCTAATCGGATTATGATGAGATGGCCGGATATGCCTGAAACGCTGATTACCCCCTTTTCCAGATGGATTTTGGTCTGTGCTGCGCTGTTCGGCGTGGCCGCGCTGAGCGTTGACGCTTCGGCGCAAATGAGTCAGGCGCCGCCGGCGCCGCCGCAGCAGGGAGCGCCCGTCAATCCGATGTGCCCGCGGCTGGAAGCGCAATTGGCGACCATCGACCGCGGTGGCGGGGATCCGGCCAAGGACGAGCAAATCCGCCGCTACCAGGATGCTGCGGCCAAGCAGCAAAGCGAACTCGACCGCGTTACCTCGCAGGCCAAGCGCATGGGCTGCGACAGTTCGGGATTTTTCTCGCTGTTCAGCGGTCAATCGGCGCAATGCGGTCCGGTCAACAACCAGATTCAGCAGATGCGCGCCAATCTCGAACAGATCACGACCAGCCTCGAGCGGCTGCGTACCGGCGGCCTCGGCGGCTCCGATCGCGACAATCAGCGCCGTTCGGTCCTGACCGCGCTCGCGCAGAACAATTGCGGACCGCAATATGCCAATGCCGCGCGGGGCCCGGGCAATTTCCTGGAAACTCTGTTCGGCAACAACAATAACAATCCGGTGGCGCCGCCCGGCGCCGATCTGGGTGCGCAATCCGGAACCTATCGCACGGTCTGCGTCCGCAGCTGCGACGGCGCTTACTTTCCGATCTCGTTCGCCACCGTGCCCGGCCGTTTCCCCGATGACGAAAGGACCTGCAAGGCGCTTTGCCCGGCGGCGGAGGCAACCCTCTACAGCTATCGCAATCCCGGCGAGGACATGAACCAGGCGGTGTCGATCAACGGCCAGCCCTATTCGTCGTCGCCCAACGCGTTTCGCTACCGTCAGGAGTTCAATCCATCCTGCGCCTGCAAGGCCGCCGGACAGACCTGGTCCGACGCATTGAAGTCCATCGACGACAAGGCCGAGGCCGAACAACAGGGCGACATCATCGTTACCGAAGAGAGCGCAAAGAAGATGGCGCGGCCGCTGACCAAAGGGGTGGCAACGTCGAAGAAGGGCGCCGCGACCGCAGCCACCACGGCGACCGCGCCGGCAACGCCCGCACCTGAGGCATCGCCCCCCACGGCCGATTCGGCTGGCGCCGGGCCGGACAACAAGCCGATTCGTTCGGTAGGCCCGACCTTTATCCCCGCGCGCTAGGTTCTGATCCAGCTTCGCTGAATCAGAACCGGCGCCTTATCTTTGGTTGAGCATGATCTTTTCCGAAAACCGGTATCCACCCCCAGATCAAGTCCGAGGGCATGCTTTTCGGGATCATGCTCTAATCTACCCCTCGAACGCTTCCGCCGAGCCGCGGCTGGCGCGTGAGACTAGCGTATCGTCGGGCTCCGGCAGCGCCTTGGCTGAATCGCGAAACTTGTTGGTGATGGGATAACGGCGGTCGCGCCCAAAATTCTTCTGGGTGACCTTGACGCCCGGGGCCGCCTGGCGCCGCTTGTATTCCGCGATGTTGAGCAGCCGATCGATCCGCGCCACCACTTCACGATCGAACCCCGCCGCCACGATCGACGCCAGCGGCTCTTCGCGCTCCACCAGACGTTCCAGGATCGCATCGAGCATGTCGTAAGGCGGCAGCGAATCCTGATCGGTCTGGTTTTCGCGCAGCTCCGCGGTCGGCGGCCGTGTGATGATGTTCACCGGAATGACCTCGCCCGCCGGGCCGAGCGCGCCGTCCGGCTTCCACGAATTGCGCAGAGAAGAGAGCCGGAACACCTCGGTCTTGTAGATATCCTTGATCGGATTGTAGCCGCCGTTCATGTCGCCATAGAGCGTGGCGTAGCCGACCGACATTTCCGACTTGTTGCCGGTGGTCACCACCATCGCGCCGGTCTTGTTGGAGATCGCCATCAACAACGTGCCGCGGGTGCGCGCCTGCAGGTTCTCTTCGGTGATGTCGCGCGGCAGACCGGCGAAGGTTTTGGACAAGATCTCTTCAAAGCCGTTCACGGCCTGCGCGATCGGCAGCACCTCGTAGCGGATGCCGAGCGCGCGCGCGAGCTGTGCTGCGTCATCGAGCGACACTTTTGCTGTGAAACGGAACGGCAGCATGACGCCGCGGACCTGCGCAGCCCCCAGCGCATCGACCGCGATCGCCGCGCATAGCGCCGAATCGATGCCGCCGGAGATGCCCAGCAGCACGCCGGGAAATCCATTTTTCCGGACATAATCGCGCAAGCCCAGCACACAGGCGGCGTAGTCGCCCTTGTCGCCCTCGACGACCGGCGCCATCGGTCCGGTGCAGCGCCAGCCGGCTGCGCCTTTGCTCCAGCGCAGCGTCGTGATGTTTTCCTCGAAAGCCGGCAATTGCGCCGCCACCGATAGATCCGCATTCAGCGCAAACGATGCGCCGTCGAACACGAGCTCGTCCTGCCCGCCGACCTGATTGAGATAGATCAGCGGCAGCCCGCTTTCGGTGACCCGCGCCACCGCGATCGACAGCCGCAAATCGTTCTTGTCGCGCGCATAGGGCGAGCCATTCGGCACGATCAGAATTTCCGCGCCGGTCTCGGCGAGGCATTCGACGACGTTCTCGTAATCTTCCGACTCCTCGAGCCAGATATCCTCGCAAATGGGAACACCGACCCGGATACCCCTGACGGTCACCGGGCCGGCGGCCGGACCGCGCGCAAACAGCCGCTTTTCATCGAATACGCCGTAGTTCGGCAGGTTGGCCTTGAAACGGATGGCCGCGATGCACCCCTCGTCCAGCAACGCGCAGGCATTGTAGAGCTTGCCGTCCTCGACCCAGGGACTGCCGATCAGCATCGCCGGCCCGCCGTCGGCGGTGTCGCGCGCCAGCGCCTCGATCGCGGCACGGCACGCCGACTGAAACGCCGGTTTCAGGACCAGATCTTCCGGCGGATAGCCGGTAATGAACAATTCGGGAAACACGACCAGGTCGGCACCGTCGGCCTGCGCCCGCGCCCGCGCGGCGCGCGCCTTGGCGGCGTTGCCCGCGACATCGCCTACCGTCGGGTTCAACTGGGCCAGGGTGATCGCAAACTGGGCGCTAGGTTCGGTCATGGCCCGATGGTGCCTTGCGCTGGGGCAAACTGCAATTGCATGGTTTAGACCGCGCCCATGCGTTCGGCGATGGCGAACAGCCAGAACAGGCCGGCCATGACCAGTGCTACGCCCACCGCCGCCGAACCCATGTCCTTGACCCGCCCGATCTGTGGATCATGTTCGGTGGTGAGCCGGTCGGCGAGCTTCTCGATCGCGGTGTTGAGCAATTCGACCACCAGCACCAGAACGACCACCGCGATCAGCTCGACGCGGCGCATCACGGTGGCGCCGATCAGCCAGGCCAGCGGCAACGCCAGCGCCAGGGCGGTCAGCTCCTCGCGAACGGCCTGCTCGGAGCGGATTGCAAAGACGAGGCCGTTGCGCGTATTGATCGTGGCCCGCCAGAACCGCAGCAACTCAGAGTCCCGCGGCGACCGGCATCGGCTTGGCCTTGCCGCCGCGTCCCTTGAGCAATTCCGCGATCAGGAAGGCCATGTCGATCGACTGCTCGGCGTTGAGGCGGGGGTCGCAGACCGTGTGATAGCGATCGCTGAGGTCCTCATGGGTGATGGCGCGCGCGCCGCCGATGCACTCGGTGACGTCCTGTCCGGTCATCTCCAGATGCACGCCGCCGGCATAGCTGCCCTCCGCCGCGTGGATGGAGAAGAACGACTTCACCTCCGACAAGATCCGGTCGAACGGACGGGTCTTGTAGCCGCTGTTCGAGGAGATGGTGTTGCCGTGCATGGGATCGCACGACCACACCACCACCCGGCCCTCGCGCCGCACGGCGCGAACGAGTTGCGGCAGATGATCGCCGATCTTGTCCGAACCGAAGCGATTGATCAGCGTCAGGCGTCCCGGATCATTGTCCGGATTGAGCACGTCGATCAGCCGCAACAGTTCGTCCGGCTTGAGCGAGGGACCGCATTTCAACCCGATCGGATTCTTGATGCCGCGGAAATATTCGACATGGCCGTGATCGAGCTGGCGGGTGCGGTCGCCGATCCAGATCATATGGCCCGAGGTCGCATAGTAGCCGCCGCTGGTTGAATCGACCCGGGTGAAGGCCTGCTCGTAGCCGAGCAACAGCGCCTCGTGGCTGGTGTAGAAATCGGTGGTGCCGAGGCTTGAATCGACCGCGAAGTTCAAGCCGCAGGCGCGCATGAAATCCAGCGCCTCCGAAATCCGGTCGGCCAGGTCCATGTAGCGCTTCGACTGCGGCGAATCCTTTACCGATTCGAGCATCCACTGATGAACATTGTCGACCGAGGCATAACCGCCCTTGGCGAAGGCGCGCAGCAGGTTCAGCGTCGCCGCCGACTGCCGATAGGCTTCGATCTGCCGCCGCGGATCCGGCGTGCGCGCCTGCGCCGTGAAGGCGATGTCGTTGACGATGTCGCCGCGATAGCTCGGCAGTTCGACGCCATCGATGGTTTCGATCGGCGACGAGCGCGGTTTGGCGAATTGACCGGCGACGCGGCCGACCTTCACCACCGGCAGCGCACCGGCATAGGTCAGCACGATCGCCATCTGCAGGAAGACGCGGAAGTAATCCCTGATATTGTTGGCGCCGTGCTCGGCAAAACTTTCGGAGCAATCGCCGCCTTGAAGCAGGAAGGCCTCGCCCGCGGCTACCCGCGCAAGCGCCCTTTTCAGGTTACGGGCCTCACCTGCAAAAACCAGCGGCGGAAACGTGGCAAGCTGCGCCTCGACATCGGCCAATGCCTTGGCATCGGGATAGTCGGGTACCTGCTTGACCGGCCTGGCGCGCCAGCTGTCGGGTGTCCACCGCTCGGACATGACGTTAACTCCTGAGCAAAAACCGCTACTTATCACTGGTAGCGAGGGCCGGTTTATACACAGGCTGATGACCGACCGCCAGTTGGATTTCTGGTCTGCGAGCGAAAGCCTTGCGGCAACAGCCGAATTCGCATTTGTTGCGCAGCTTAGCGAAGGCCCGGGGGATATCGCGGTGGCAGAGACTGCGCTGGACGACTTTTTTTCCGATGACATCACCTTCCCCGCCATGGACGGATATTTGCTGGGGGCGACGCTGTTTTTGCCGCTGGGCGCCAAACGTCATGCCGTCCTGATCAATTCGGCGACCGCGGTGCCGCGCAAGATCTACCGGGGCTTTGCCGGCTATCTGGCGCGGCGGGGGTGCGCGGTCCTGACCTACGACTATCGCGGCACCGGCGACAGCCGGCGGAAATCGCCGGCCGGCTCCAATCGGCCGCGATCCCTGGCCGACTTCAAGGCCGGCATGTCGGACTGGGCTGCGCTCGATGTGACCGCCGCGGTGGTCTGGATGCGCGAGCGTTACCACCATCTGCCGCTCAATTATGTCGGCCATTCCTTCGGCGGCCAGGCGCTCGGACTGCTTCCCAACAACAGCGAGGTTTCGCGCGCGTTTCTGATCGCAGCACAAGCCGGATACTGGAAGCTGATGGCCGCGCCGGAGCGCTACCGGGTCTACGTCATGCTGAATTTCGTCGGCACTCCCCTCACCCGGGTGTTGGGCTATGCGCCGGGCTGGAGCGGCATCGGTGAGGATTTGCCAAGGGGCGTGTTTCAGCAATGGGTCGGCTGGGTCATGAGCCGGCGCTATCTGTTCGACGACCCCAACCTCAAGGCGCTGCAGAACTTTCCGCAATTCCGCGGGGCGATGCGCGCGCTGTGCTTTTCCGACGATCCCTGGGCGACGCCGGCGGCGGTTGAACTGTTGTGCTCGGGGTTCATCGCCATCGATCCGGAAATCCTGACCATTGCGCCCGCCGACGTCGGCGCCAAGCGGATCGGCCATTTTGGCTTTTTCCGCCCCGAACACCGCGACACGCTGTGGCGAGGCGCCGCGGAATGGCTTCAGGCCGCGGAATAGGCTCGCCCTCCTCGTCGTCCCGGCCTTGAGCCGGGACCCATAACCACCGCCGCTCATTTTTAAAGGCGGGTGCCGCGCACCCGCAGCCGCGTGTGCAGTGTAGAAAGCACACGCGTTAGTCACCACGAGTACGCCGGACACCCGGCATTCCCGCACGCAATGGTTTTAACGGCTTATGTCGTGCTCTCCCCGGTGACCGGGCTCTCTTGCCACCGTCATCTCGCGGATATCTGGCTTGTCCGCACCCGGTAGGGCCGACTTGCCTTCCGCAAAACTTGACACCAGCGTCGGGGCGTCAGGACCACACGATTTTGCCGTCCGCAGCAACATCCTTCGTCAGCGTGCTGTTGATCGCTCACAGGCCCCTAAGAACCCGCCCTGCGATCCCGTCGCGCGCAAAACGCTGCCGCGTCCACCGCATCCCTCCCCGCGTCCGTGACGATCATGATACGCCCCTCTTGTAGGGTAGGATGGCGAGACTCATAGAGATGTTTCTACCGACCATGGAAGCGAAATATTTTTGCAAATGGGGCTGGACAGCCCTGTCAACAAACCGCCCGACGGGCAAATCAGTGGACGGCGGCAAGAGCAAATTCCGCTCATGTCCCGGACGCGGTGCAGCGCCCTTCGCTGCTCCGCAGAGCCGGGACCCATAACAGAGCCAGCGGGGACCATGGACCCCGGATTGCGCACCACGCCGCCATAGCGCGTCGAAGACGCGCGTAAACGCGCTGGTGGCGCGTCGAAGACGCGCGTAAACGCGCTGGTGGCGCGTCGAAGACGCGGTAAACCCGCTGGTGGCTGCCCAGCATCCGGGGAACTACGGAAGTTCGTAGCGGCTTTTGTCACGCTATCGATGCGTTCGACCTGTGTTCGAACCCTTGCTTTATCGTGTGAATGGGCAGCCTGCTCAAGTCCGCAGCAGTTGCCGCCTGTTCCACAGGCGGAACTGCACTGGGGAATGCCTAGAACCGCGACATTATAACAACAGCCGTCGTCCAAATTTGCGAAATCCCCAGTCAAACACATAGTTGATAAGCGTTAACTGATTTGTGGAGCTATAATGGTACAGATGATTCCTAGGGGGAGTTCTCAATGTCGAAATTTGCAATTGGCGAAAAGGTTGATAACGCAGCCGACGATCATGAGGTAGGTACGGTCGTCGCCGTGTTTCCGACCGTTGAAGGCAACTTCAGGTATGCTGTTGATACGGAGGGGTATGGAGCCCTCCAGTTTTTCACCGAGGAAAAACTGGTCACTCACCCCGGCGGCTAGGCTGGACTGGCGACATAAGACTTAAGACTGATGGCGGCGCGGGCGGATGTACCGCGCGCCGGCAAGGCCGGGCCTCTAAGGTCGGGTCTTTAAGGTCGGGTCTTTAAGGTCGGGTCTTGGCGCGATCCGGAGCTCACTTTCTTGAGAGGGGCGGCCAGATGACGGCGATCATGTCGATCGATGAACCGAGACCGCGCGGGACGCTGCTCGGCGAGCGCGCCGGCAGGCGGCGCGTCCGTGAGGCTGATCATTATTTCAGGTGCAGGATTTGCGGCGGCTTTATCGACGCCCGCGATATCGCGTGGGTCGAGGACCACTCAGGCCCGCTGCCGCACCCGGCGCAAGACGGAATTCAGTAGCGCCGAACTCTCCCAAGGCCCATCGGGCAAATCAGTCGATCGGGGCGTACAGCAGATCCTCGCTTTCAGGCGACTTCTTTCAGGCGACTTACAGCGTCGGAATTTTCTTGATCGTCTGTCCGAGTTCCTGCTGCGCGTGGTGCAGATCGTACCGCTTCTGCAGATTGAGCCAGAGATCCGGACCATTTCCGCACAGCTTCCCGAGCCGCAATGCCATGGCAGGGGTGACCGGCTGCTTTTCCGCGAGAATATCATAAAGCGTCTGACGCGATACGCCGAGCAGTTTGGCGATCTCCGTCTTGGGCCGGTCAAGCGCCGGCAAAATCTCTTCGCGAAGAAGTTCGCCGGGATGCATGGGCGGCAAGCCGCGCTTCGGGAGCTTTCTGGTCATGAATCAGTCCTCAGTGATAGTCTTCCAGATCGACGTCGACGGCATCGCCTTCGATCCAACCGAATGCGCCAGTTTCCGCTGGCGCTGACCGCATAGCGGCCCTTATCGCGGCCAACGAGCGCATGAAAGCGGAACGCTGGCAAGTTCATGTCCTCGGGACGTGATGCGTCGTCGAGCGACCGCAGAATGTTGGCGATCCGTTTCGTATTCTGAACGCTCAGTCGGCGCCCGTCCCCGGTCGCGAAAAACCGTTCAAGGACCTTGAACCGGAACGAGCGGATCATGTCCACTTTGTAAGGCAGTGGCTTACGGTTGTCAAGCAATGCCTTACGATAGCCGAGGGCGTAACCCGCCTCCTTAGCGTCAGTGAGTGGCGGATTACGCTGCGCTAATCCGCCCTACGGGCTTTCTGGCGGCACAGCTACTCAGCCTAATTGCCGCACTCCGTAGCCACATCGAAGGTCTTATCAAAACGGGCAACTCAGTAATGTTGGATGAAAAACAGCCACCAACCGCCCTCCCTGAGATTTCCTCGGCTGACATGATGGCAGCCCGTAGGGCGGGTTAGCCGAAGGCGTAACCCGCCTCTTTATCGGCGGTGAACGGCGGATTACGCTTTCGCTAATCCGCCCTACGGGCTGGAATGTGAGCGACCGTGCGCAATATGGCATCGACGTCACCAACATGAGCAGGATTTAATGTAGCTGACTCCGCATTGCCAGATTTCGGCAGCACTGTTGTCATCTGCGCGAGCTATTGCCACGGCAAACGCGGAAGACCCAATGAACATCTTTGAACCGGAACTGATCGCCGTAATGAAGGCCGCACTCACGCAGGCCGCAGCGGAGCTTCGCGCCAGCCCATCGACGCAAGCTTTCATGGCGGAGCGGATTCTCCAGACCGCCGCCACCGGCGTATCCTCGCCCGAAGAACTGAAATCCGTGGCGATGGAAGCCGGTGGTCCGGCAGGACGCGAAGTGGTCGGTTAGAGAGAGATTTGACTCCCGCCTCGCGTTGCTTCGGTGGCCAATCTTGCTGAGCGCGTAGGGTTAGCTCAACGGGTCCGAGCAGGCGGCCCGATGACAGGCTCCGGCGTAACCCACCTCTTTATCATCCGAGGACGGCGGATTGCGCTGTCCCAATGCAAACAGGCTTGATCAAATCAAGGTTCACGCCCGGCAAGCGCGGGCCAAAGGCGAACCTGGACCAAGGCTCACTGCGCTTGACTTTTTGTTCACTATTTGTTCCTATACATGCTACGAGCGACGCTATGCATCTCGACGTTATGTTGGCCGAAATCGAGAGAATACAAATCCGACGCCAGCGGAGAGAAATTCAGGCCTTCAAAGGTCGGGGATCAGCACGAATTCCGCGGAGCTTTTGACCCGAATGCTACCGGCATCCGTGGAAGCGCTTGGCGCAAATCGTAAGGAATTTTCGATACTGATGCGCTAGGTTGTAAGTGACGCGTGGTGAGGATTTTGATGGCCGAAACAGCGATTGAATGGACCGACGCCACGTGGAACCCAGTTGCCGGGTGTTCGATCGTTAGTGCTGGCTGTACGAACTGCTACGCCATGGAAATGGCGAAGCGGCTGCAAGCCATGAATGTCCCTAAGTACAAAGGACTTACTCGGCGTAGCGGCAAACGAACGATTTGGAATGGCGTTGTTCGCGAAGATAGTGTCGCGCTTGATATTCCCCTTCGCTGGAAAAAGCCCAAGAAGATTTTCGTCAACTCAATGAGCGATCTTTTTCATGAACGCGTGAGCGACGCGTTCATTCTTGAGGTGTGGAGGGTGATGCGAGCGACGCCGCACCATCACTACCAGATACTCACTAAGCGCCCCGAGCGCATGGGATCGTTTGTTCGATCAAAGATCGCGGAAATTTTGCCCAATGTTTGGCTTGGCACCAGCGTTGAGGGGGCGGAAGTTGTGGAGCGCGTCGAATACCTGCGCACGGTCCCGGCGGTTATCCGCTTCATCTCGTTCGAGCCTCTCATCGCGCCTGTCGGCATTATCAATCTCACCGGAATACATTGGGCGATCGTCGGCGGCGAGAGCGGAAGGGCGGCCCGGCCTATCCGCGAGGAATGGATCGACGAAATTTATGATCAATGCTCCTTCCACGACACGGCATTTTTCTTTAAGCAGTGGGGCACATGGGGCAAAGACAACAAGCGCCGGTCTAAAAAGGCCAATGGCCGTCTTTACCGCGGTCAGGAATGGGACCAGATGCCGAAAGCGGCACTGGCAATGTGAGCCTAGCGCAATCGCTATGGGGACGGCGGGCGTCGATGGTCGAGAAGCCATATTCATGGACGACCGGGGCAACGCTTGAGGAACACTCAAAGCGGAAGCACAAAGTCATTCGCGAGTATTTAGCTCGCTATTTGGCAGTGCGATGCCAGCTTCCCCAGCAGGCTCGTTTTCGGTTTGCGATCGTTGATGGTTTCGCGGGTGGCGGAAGGTATCGCTGCGGCACTTCTGGTTCTCCGCTAATCTTTATCGAAGTGCTGCGCGAGGCAACGGAGGCATTCAATCTTCGTCGGCAAGCGGAAGGCATGTCCCCGTTGGACATCGAGTGTCTTCTTATTCTGAACGATTACGACAAAGATGCTGTCGAGATACTGATGGGGAACGTTGCGCCTCTCGTCGCCGAAGCAAAAGAAAACGTGCCCAAGCTTCATCTTCGGGTGGAATATCGCAGTTGTGCTTTTGAAGATGCGTACCCTGGAATGAAGCAATTGCTTCTGGAAGGCCGCTATCACAATGTGCTTTTCAACCTCGATCAATGCGGGCACAGCCGCGTCGAGTTGAACACTATCTCCGACATTATAGCGTCGTTCGCTTCATCGGAAATATTCTACACGTTCGGGATAACGCCGCTCTTAGCGTTTCTAAGGCAATCCGACCCGACGCGGCTCGCTAAGCAACTTGGTCCACTAGGTGTTAACCCGAGCGATCTTTCTCAACTTGAAGGCCTGATGAATAAGAATGCTTGGCTTGGAGCCGCCGAGCGCATCGTGTTTGGATCATTCCAGAAGTGCGCGACCTATGTCAGCCCGTTCTCGATCAACAATCCTGACGGATGGCGCTATTGGTTGATCCACTTTTCCAATTCAGTTCGCGCGCGCCAAGAATACAACAACGTCCTGCATCAAAACAGCAGTTCGCAGGCTCACTTCGGTCGCTCCGGGCTCAACATGCTTGCTTACGATCCTGCCGACGATGCCAATCGCCTTTACCTATTCGACGTTTCTGGACGCCTTGAAGCCAAGAAGCAGCTCTACGATGACATTCCACGTCTAGTGACCGAGTTCGGCGACGCTGTTGGCGTCGGCGATTTTTATGGAAGCATCTACAACGCGACACCTGCACATATGGATGACGTTCACGCAGCGATAATCGAAAATCCTGACATCGAAGTCATCACGGAACAGGGCGGAGAGCGTCGCGTCGCCAACACTGTCAAACCGGGAGATGTCCTCCGCATGAAGATGCAACGCAGCTTCTTCCCACTTTTTCCTCGGAAATAAAGTAGCCCGCATGAGCGCGGCGATATGTGGGGTCTAAAGGAAATATGGAAATCCCGGTATCGCTTCGCTCTCTCGATCGCTCGGTTTGACGAAGTTTCTTGTTGGCGCTCCATGCGAGCTAGAGGCGTAACCCGCCTCCTTATCATCGGTGAACGGCGGATTACGCTGTGCTAATCCGCCTACGGGCTACGATTGCTGGCTCTCACCCCGCCGCCCGATTCTCCTTATCCGCCCCACGCGCCACGATCTTCAGCGCCTCATCCGGCAACGGCCGCTGCAGCGCTTTCGCTTCGTCCCCCGGCGCGCGCAGCCGGACGTCGTATTCCTCTTCCGCGCTCAGGATCACCGGCATCGCCTGGTCCGGGTTAACCTAACCGATCAAGGTTACCGCGCAGATTCACTGGAAGCAGCAGAAGCCCGAGCGCAGAGTCGAAGCCGTTGTTATGTAGTGTGTTTTTTTGCAGCGAGAGACCCAATGGATTATACAGGGTTCACCGACGACAGCCTCATCAAGATGTATGAAGGCGTCCGCGAGGCGCTGGCGGATGATGAGGCATTCAGGGAGATTGGCGGAGAAGGCAGGTTTCGCGTTCGCAAGACCCCGGCGTGGAAGCTTCATGCCGCGGATCTCGAGGCGGAGATGGTCAGGCGGAGAATAACTTTCGAAGTCATCGAGTGGTACGAAGCCGATCATCCCGTCGAGGAAATGCATGCGCCTTCAGCCGTGCCGGAACACGAGGAAATGCATAGACCTCCGGCCGTGCCAGAACAATCGCCCCCACAAGTCGAGCCATCGAAGTCACAAAAGGTTTTGGCATCGTTGAGCACCATCGACATCGTAAACGTCCCACCTCCCGGTCCGACAAAGGAAAAACCGCCCAGGAAGCGGCGGACCAAGGCATCGGACCAGGGCATTTAGAGCCTTTTCCGTTTCGATAGAATCGAAACGGGGCTCTAGATTCTTGATTTGACGCGTTTTCTTGACGCGAACCGGTTTCCACCCCGGATCAAGTCCGGGGCAGGCTTTCGCTTGAAAACGCTCTAGCCGCCGCCGCAGGCGCCGTCGGTTTTTCCAATCATGCCGCCTGTACTACATCCTCCTTCGCTTCTCCGCGCGCCACGATCTTCATCGCCTCATCCGGCAACGGCCGTTGCAGCGCTTTCGCCTCATCCCACGGCGCGCGCAGCCAGGCGTCGTATTCCTCCGGCGTGGTGAGGATCACCGGCATCGCCTTGTCGTGGATCGGCTCGACGATGGCGTTCGGCGCCGTGGTCAGGAAACCGTAGACCAGATGGGGTCCTGCGATCGGCTTCGACTTGGTGCCGCGATCGCCTTTAAACTCCGTCCAGATTCCGGCAAAGGCGAACAGCGGGCGATCGTCGTCGCGCGCGAACCACACCACGTCTTTCTTTTTCGTCTCGGGGTTCGGCTCCGGCGCGTATTCGGCAAAACTGTTTGCCGGCACCAGGCAACGCTGTTCCGGCTTCAACCAGCCGCGCCAGTGCGGCGACGAGGTATTGCGGATATTGGTGACGGGCGGGCCTCCAATGCGCGGCGGCGGCGGCATGCCCCAGCGCATCATGACGAGCTCGCGCTCACCGTCGGTGTTTTGGCCAGCATTGCGCACTACCGGGGCCGGATAATCCGGGAATACGCCGGGCATCGGCGGCAGGTTGCCGACGTACTGATTGATCACCCTGAAGAGAGCGGCGATAGCGGCCTGGTTCGTGGTAATCGAATACAAGTTGCACATGTTACCAAACCTGTAGCGCCGCGCGGCTGTTCCACGCCGCAAATCCTAGTGGGATTGCGCTGGCAGGCAAAGGCCGGTGAGATGGCGCGCCATGAGCACCAGATCGCGACAGTCCATCTTCGGCTCCCGGCTGAGGGGCGCCAGGATTCGCGCCGAGGGGGCGCGCGAGGAAGCCAAAAAGGCGATCCGCGCAGCCGATCGCGCCGAGGCCGAGGCGTGGTCGATCCGCATGGAAGGATATGGCGGGCCGGCGCAGCCCTCGCCGACCATCGCACAATGCCTCAATGGCGGTTACGGCTGGCTGCAGGTGCAGTGCCGCCGCTGCGAAACCGAGGCCAGCATTCCGCTCGAACACGTCCGCCGGCCGCGCGATACGCCGATCTGGAAGCTGGAGGCCGCGCTGAAATGCCGATCCTGCCGCACGCCCCGATATTCGCCGCCGGTGCACATGGTCAGGCTGACGGAAGAACGGCAGACCGCGCCTTATGTCTGGGTGCACCCGGACGATGATGATCGGTGAAGCCGGATGGCTTGATCAACACACGGCAGCGAGAGCCTCCACTCGTGTCCCGGACGCGGTGCAGCGTTCTTCACGATGCACCGCAGAGCCGGGACCCATAGCAGAGCCAGCGACACGATGGACCCCGGATTCAGCAGCGCACCACGCCGCAAGTCATAGCGCGTCAAAGACGCGCGTAAACGCGCTGATGGCGCGTCGAAGACGCGCGTAAACGCGCTGATGGCGCTGCGCAGCATCCGGGGAACGATTGGCCGGCCGCTCTACAATCCAGCATGTATCGGCCCATCGCCTTCCCGGCAAAATTAGCAGGTGCTTAAGGTCCGCATGAGAGGGTGGGCTTTAAGGTGGATTTCATGGTTGATGACAAGGTCAGAATTAAATGCACGAGGTGCTCCCAGATGTTTCGAGAGCGCGCGCAGAAGGTCAGGGCCGGTTTTCAGGTCAACTGCCAGCATTGCAACCGGCTGATCACCTTCGAGTTCGGTTCGGAAGATCCCAACATCCGAAGGGCATTGTCGAGCGCAAGACAAATCAGATCGACGCTCGAAGCAGCGGCGCCCAAGTCGCCAGCTTAGAGTCTTCTTGACCCTAGTCTGTCGCCGGCACGGAGTGATGCTCGTGCTCGATACGCCAGTCGCCATCGACGTTCCGCAGTCCAATTGTCAGCCTGAAGAGAAACCCGCCTTGCTCCGGAGGGCCGCTGACCGTGCCGGAACCGCACCGCATGATGGCGACGGCGAAGGCGACATCTTCGCCGGCGGTAATGGCAAGCTCCTCGATGTCGAACGCCTGCGACGGCTTGTGATACCGAAAGAACAGATCCCATGTCTTCTTGTACTCGTCGATTCCTCGCGACTGCAGCGGCGGCGGGACGTCGAACATCACGATATCCTGCTCATGATGAGCCAGAATGCCGGAAAGATCATGCCGGCGGACTGCGTCCGCCCATGCTTCGATAACCGCCTTGATTTGACTTTCGGCCTTTCCGACGTGCTGCATCATGGTTCTCGCTCCGACTGTTTGCCGATCTATGTCCTTAAGGACGAGCGCCGGGGTGCCTATCCGACACGCCGAATAGCTTTTCATGAGTTTGTGATATCGAGTCCGGACCAGTGGACTGACGCCGCATGCGCGATCTGCTCTCTCCCCCCCTTGCGGGGGAGAGTTGGAGAGGGGGGGTAGCCACGAGCACCAACCTTGCGGCTTACCCCCCTCCCTAACCCTCCCCCGCAAGGGGGGAGGGAATAGAAAACTGCTGCGGCTGTTTGAAAATTGAATCCGTGGCCCTACTCCGTGGCTTCCCGCACATCGCCCGCAGGGCGGGTCACGGTCCCCACACCGTTTCTTCGGTCCAACCAAGACTGTCGAACTCGATGGCCCGCAGCGGTGCTTCCGCGATCGGAAAGAACTCGTCGAGTTGAGGCGGTGCGACGGCGGTTGCCGAAAGCATCGCGTGGGCCTGCCCGCGATGGTGGATCTGGTGCTGGAACAGATGCATGAGCAGGCGGTCGCGCCGTTCGGTCTGTACCCGCGGATCGCGATTGACGCGCACGATGCCGCCAAGCAGGTCAGGCGTCAGCGCATCGCAGACGGCGATCAGGCGCTTGTCGACCGCCGCCTGAGCACGCCTGAGTTCGGCAAGCGATGGACATGGAACGCGGTTTGCAAAAGCCTTTGGCCCAAGCCATCCACCCTCCAGCGCGTCGACAATGAACAGGTCGACGATGTAAATGTGGTTCAACGTCTTCTGCAGACTCGGGAAGAAGCCGGTCCGCTCGGCTTCAAACGCCTCCTGGTTCAGGTTTGCGCAAGCCGTGAGCAGCCGGTGGTTCGCCCACGCGTTGTTGTGGGCGAAGGCGCGGTACGTCTGGACAAAACTGGCGGACATGTCTGCTCCGTCTTGGTACGCAGGATGGGTTGAGTTTATCATCGGGCGCGCATTCGCGCGACCCGTTGGCCGCCCATCCTACGCGCTGAAAGGTCGGATTTTACCCGTCAATACCGTCTACCGGGACACCCATGAGAACATGGCGCGCACCGATGGTGGCATGAACTCTGCATGGGCTGAATTAACCGGGTATTCCTCATCAACGAAGGTCAAAATGCTTATTACTCTTGTCGCAGTTCTCTGCAACAGCCAGCTATGCCTGGAGAAAGTCGTTACCACGAGTGAGCAGTCGGGCATCACCATGACTGCCTGTCAGGTAAACGCGCAAATTGGTATTGCCGAGTGGCTCGCCAATGGTCCCTATCATGAGTGGAGGCTACAAAGTTACAAGTGCGTCATGGGCAAATACATTCCCAAAGGCGAAGCATGAAGTGCGCGCCAACCCTCTTATGAGGGGTTGGCTTTTGGTAGGCGATTCCTACTCCGCGGCCGCCTCACGCACATAGCGCGCCGTCGGCGTCCGCATGGTCACGAGTTCTTCGGCCGCGGTCGGATGCAGCGCAAACGTGGCGTCGAAATCGGCCTTGGTCGCTTTCATTTTGACGGCAATGCCGACGGCCTGCACAATCTCGGCGGCGGTGTCGCCGACGATGTGGCAACCGACCACGCGATCGGTGGTGCCATCGACCACCAGCTTCATCAGGATGCGGGTGTCGCGGCCTGACATCGTCGACTTGATCGGCCGAAAATCGGTCTTGTAGATATCGACGTGGCTGAACTGCGCGCGCGCCTGGGTCTCGGTCAATCCGACGGTGCCGACCTCCGGCTGGGAAAACACCGCGGTCGGAATGTTGGTGTGGTCGACCTGAACCGGACGCTTGCCGAACACGGTATCGGCGAAGGCGTGGCCTTCGCGGATCGCGACCGGCGTCAGGTTGATGCGATGGGTGACATCCCCGATCGCGTAGATGTTCGGTGCCGAGGTCTGCGACCAGCCGTCGACCGCGATCCCGCCATTGTTGGAATTGATGGCGACGCCGGCGTTCTCGAGACCGAGATTGGCGACATTGGGATGCCGTCCGATCGCGAACATCACCAGATCGGACGCGATGCTGGAACCATTCGAGAGATGCGAGATGAATTCCTTGCCGGGCTTGTCGACCTTGTTGACCGTGCAGCCGGTCAAAATGGTGATGCCTTGCCGCTCCATCTCGGCGCGCACATGGGCGCGGACGTCCTCATCAAAACCGCGCAAGATGTTGTCGCCGCGATAGATCACCGTCACGTCGGTGCCGAAGCCGGCAAAAATGCAGGCAAATTCCAGTGCGATATAGCCGCCGCCCTGGATCACGATGCGCTTCGGCAATTCCTTCAGGTGAAACACTTCGTTCGACGAGATCACGTGTTCGATGCCCGGTATCGCCGGTCCATGATTGGGCGCGCTGCCGGTCGCGATCAGCACGTATTTCGCCTTCACGGTCTCGCCGGTGGCGAGGCGAAGGGTGTGGGCATCTTCGAACACCGCGCGCGTCTTGACGATGCGCGCGCCGGACTTTTCGACATTGCTGGTGTAGATGCCCTCCAGCCGCGCGATCTCCTTGTCCTTGTTGGCGACCAGCGTCGGCCAGTCGAAGTCGACCTGCGGGATCAACCAGCCAAAGCCCGCGGCGTCCTCGATCTCGTGCTGGATATGCGATCCGATCACGAACAGCTTTTTCGGCACGCAGCCGCGGATCACGCAGGTGCCGCCCATCCGGTATTCCTCGGCAACCATCACCCGGGCGCCATAGCCCGCGGCGATCCGGGCGGCGCGAACCCCGCCCGAACCTCCTCCGATGACGAACAGATCGACGTCGAACTCAGCCATATCCACCCCGAGCGAAATCGGATTCTTTGGATCAGATTTCCACTTCAGATTTGCACATCAGATTTGCACATCAGATTTACACGTCAGATTTCCTTGCCGCGCTTGCGCATCTCGGCGCGGAACTGACCGTTGACGACCTCGGCAAAGCTCTGCGCCCACTGGTTCATATAGGACATGCTGAATTGTATCGCCCGGGGCTCGCTCGCCAGCAGCTTCTGGCCGAGCGGCGACTTGTAAAACGTGACCAGCTCCTTCAGCTCCTGCTCGGTAAATTCGTTGGCGTAGATTTTTGCCATGCCCTCGCCGATTTCCTGCTCGCGACCGGCCAGGCCCTGGGCAACAATCACAGCGACTTCATTGAGATCCTTCTGGTAGTTGAGGTTGTTCTGCAGCAAAACCTGCTTGGTTTGCTGGACGATGCCGGGAATGGCGTTCGCATACATGGCGCTGGCATTCTTCATCGTCAGAATTTCCTTGGCCGCCGCGATCGCCGCCGGAGATGCCGGCTTGAGCGCAGGTGCCTGCTGGGCGCCTGCGGGAACGCCGGCCAGAGCCAGTCCCATCACAAGGCCCGCGGCCGACAAGATTCTAAAAAGGCGCTTCATTCCTAGTCTCCTCGATTGCGGCGTTACCGCCGTTCAAAAACACGAATTCCCTGAGAGCCCGCCAGCATCGCCGTGCTGGCAAGGCCGATGAACAGCCCATGCTCGACAACGCCCGGTATCGAGTTCAGCAATCGCGCGAGACGCGGAGCATCGCTGATGCGTTCGAGATGGGCATCGACAATCCAGTGGCCGCCATCGGTGACAAAAACGTGGCCGTCCTTGGCCTTTCGGACCACCATTTGCCCGGAAACGCCGCTTTCCGCAAATGCCCGGCCGATGGCCCGCCGCGTCGCGGCCAGGCCGAACGGAATGACCTCGATTGGTAACGGAAAGCGGCCGAGAACCTCGACCCATTTGGAATCATCGGCGATCACGATCATGCGATCAGACGCCGTGGCCACGATCTTTTCGCGCAGCAATGCGCCGCCGCCGCCCTTGATGAGGTTGAGCCCGGAATCGATTTCGTCCGCGCCATCGACCGTCAGATCGAGCCGATCGATATCGTCCAGCGTGGTCAGCGGAATGCCGCACCGTACCGCATCGGCGCGGGTCGCCTCCGACGTCGGCACGCCGATGACATTGAGCCCGGCGCGAACCCGCTCGCCCAGCAGCTCGACAAAATGCTTCGCGGTCGAACCGGTGCCGAGGCCAAGCTTCATGCCGTCGGCCACGAACTCGAGCGCGCGGCCCGCCGCCTGCCGTTTCAATTCGTCCATGCTCACGTGCAAATGATGCCCCGGGGACTCCGATGCCGATTATGCGACCGGCGATGTCTGGCGGGCATATCTAGCGTCGTTTCGCGGGGAGGAACAGCACCATACGCCTGATTTGGCCGCAATTGACGACTTTCGCGCCTGGCGAGCCGCGCATGGGGCGGATTGTCCCCGCTTTTGCGCAAGTATCACAGTCACCTGTCGTCCCACCTTGCATGATTGCACGAGGACCGATAGCGGTTTTCGATGACCTCTCCCCGCACTGTTGTTTTCGATCTCGACGGCACGCTTGTGGATACGGCGCCCGACCTGATCAACGCGCTCAACTATGTTCTCGACCGCGAGGGCCTGCCGCCGGTACCGCTGCATGCCGCGCGCAACATGATCGGCGCGGGCGCCCGCCGGCTGATCGAGCGCGGCCTCGAGCTGGAGGGCCGGTCCGTCGGCCCCGAAGACATCACCCGGCTCACCAGCGATTTCATCGATTATTATGCCGCTCACATCGCCGACGCCTCGCGCCCGTTCGATGGCCTGGAAAGCGCGCTCGACGATCTCACAGCGCGCGGATATCGCTTTGCGGTTTGCACCAACAAGCTCGAATGGTTGTCGAAGCTCCTGCTCGACCAGCTCGGATTGAGCTCGCGATTTTCCGCGATTTGCGGCGCCGACACGTTTGGCGTCTCAAAACCCGACCCGGCGATCTTGCAGCAGACCATCGCGCGCGCGGGCGGCCAGCTGTCCTCTGCGGTCATGGTCGGCGATGCCGGTCCGGATATCGGCGTGGCGCGGCGCGCCGGAGTGCCGGTGATCGGCGTCGAATTTGGATACACCGACGTTCCCATCGCCGACCTCAAGCCGGATCTGCTCATCAATCACATGAGGAACTTGCCGGCTGCGGTGGAGCGCCTGATGTATCCGCGGAATTCCACCTAAGCCATTGATTCACTTAGTATATCAAAATCGCTAGTTACGCGCGTAAACCATTACTTAACCAGTATATCCCCACGGTTGCACGGCTGGTGTGACGCACCTATGCTCATCCTTGGGGGCTGTGGCAGGTAGCCGCACTAACGTGGCGGATTGATCATGCGTCGTGCTATCGCGATAGCAATAACCGGGTACGGCCTGGCCGGCTGCTCTTCGCTTCCTTCCCTCGATGCCTTCAAGCCGACGCCGCCAACGGTGCAAGTGCAGCTCGATTCAGTGCCGCCAGGCGCCGATGCGCGGACGTCGCTGGGGCCGGGTTGCAAGACCCCGTGCGCGGTCGCGGTGAGCGCGCCTGACAGCGGTTTCTCGGTCGCCTACACGCTGAACAAGTTCCAGCCGGCGACCGTCCCGGTACAGGTCATCCGTATCCCCGGAGATTTCTCCAGTCCGGGGTCGACCACGATCGATCCCAACCCGGTTGTCGCGGAACTTCAGCCGGCCGCCCCGCCGCCGAGGGCCGCCCGCAAGATGCTAACGCCGAAAAAGCCAAAACCGCCCAAGGCCGCCGCGGCCCCAGCGGGAGCGCCGGAGCCGTCGCCGACACCCGCCCCGACCACCCGCTAAATGCTTGCACTGCAGCAGAAAAGGTGCGGATTGTATGCGCCTCGCATCATGCATAGATTGCGATCGCGGAACCGTCCGCCCTATCCATTCCGCCTTATCCATCATGGCGGCTGCCACAGTAACAAGGCGCATTGAATGAACGGACCCCTGATTAGTCCTCCCACGTCGCTGTCGCGTCCCATGACCGACCCGTTCGGCCGGACCATCAGCTATTTGCGGGTATCGGTCACGGATCGCTGCGATCTGCGCTGCTTTTACTGCATGTCCGAAGACATGACATTTCTGCCCAAGGCCGATCTGCTGACGCTCGAGGAGCTCGATCGGCTTTGCACGGCGTTCATCGCCAAGGGCGTGCGAAAGTTGCGGCTGACCGGCGGCGAGCCGCTGGTCCGGCGCAACGTGATGTCGCTGGTGCGCTCGCTGTCGCGCCACCTCGATGCCGGCGCCCTCAAGGAACTGACCTTGACGACCAATGGCTCGCAGCTGGCGCGTTTTGCGAGCGAATTAAGGGACTGCGGAGTACGCCGCATCAACGTGTCGCTGGATACCCTCGACCCCGCCAAATTCCGCGCCATCACCCGTTGGGGCGATCTCGACAAGGTTCTGGCCGGCATCGAGGCGGCGCGATCGGCGGGTCTCGCCGTCAAGATCAACGCGGTTGCGCTGAAGAATCTGAACGAGGAAGAAATTCCTTCGCTGATGCAATGGGCGCACGGCAAGGGCATGGCGCTGACGCTGATCGAGGTCATGCCGATGGGCGACATCGGCGAAGGACGCATCG
>WNEZ01001285.1_pt1 | contig 34412 bp, 21 predicted proteins | sample 5400521 | NCBI WGS metagenome assembly WNEZ01 (sample SAMN13153339, study PRJNA577476) | soil metagenome | isolation source: 120 cm saprolite under Douglas fir tree site 2 hole 1 replicate 1 | place: USA:California | collected 2015-04-18 | reverse complement strand
TCAACCGCATTCGCGACTTCGTCACGGCAGCCGCTCGCGAGCTGGCCGAGCGCGACACCGCCGAGGTCAACAACCAGATCGCGTTCCACACGACCGCGGCTGGCGATGAGGAGTACGAGCCAGCGGCCCGTGCGCAGTACAAGACCGCGGGTAATCAGATCGAGAAGAAGCGCAATACAGATCCTGCATCAGTCCTGGCCAGTCAGGAGCTGCCCGCGCTTGCGGCGGCGCTTGGCCCCAAGAAGTCCGACGTCGAGGTGGACGCCGCGGCGATGGAGCTGATGCGTCTGGCAGGAATTTCTGCTGGTGGAAAGGTGAGGCTGCGCGACGGCCGCACCGGCGAGACTTTCGCGAATCCCGTGACTGTCGGCGAGATCTACATGCTCAAGCTGTCGCACCTGGTGGATGACAAGATTCACGCGCGAAGCATCGGACCCTACTCTCTCGTCACGCAGCAGCCGCTCGCCGGAAAGGCGCAGTTCGGCGGCCAGCGCTTCGGAGAGATGGAAGTATGGGCACTCGAGGCTTACGGCGCTGCACATACGCTGCAGGAGATTCTCACCGTCAAGTCGGACGATGTGAACGGACGCAGCAGAGTTTACGAGGCGATCGTGAAGGGACAGAACCTTCCCGAGCCTGGAATTCCGGAATCCTTCAACGTGCTCGTTCAGGAGCTGAAGGCGCTGGGAATCCACGTCAGCATGGGAGCGAATGCGACCAGCGGCTACGGCCTCGGAAACGCCGGCTCCAGAAACGGTAACGGGAGCGAGGACTAACTAATGATTGATTTTCGTAGCACGCGCGAGACGCGGGCATCTTCATTCGATTACATCCAGGTCCGCATCGCTTCTCCCGAAGAGATGCGCGGCCCGAAGGATTCCAAGGAGCGCGAGCGGCTGGAGATGGCCGGCCTCCGCACCTGGTGGTCGTGGGGCGAGGTACTGAAGCCCGAGACCATTAACTACCGCTCGTTCAAGCCCGAGAAAGACGGCTTGTTCTGCGAGCGCATCTTCGGTCCCGTCAAGGACTGGGAATGCCACTGCGGAAAGTACAAGCGCATCCGTTATCGTGGTGTGATCTGCGATCGCTGCGGCGTCGAAGTCACCCTGAGCCGCGTCCGTCGCGAGCGCATGGGTCACATCGAGCTCGCCGTACCCGTCGCGCACATCTGGTTCTTCAAGACTCTGCCCAGCCCGATGGGCAATCTCGTCGACCTGACACTGCGTGATCTCGAGAAGGTCATCTACTACTCGAATTACGTCGTCATCGATGCGGGCAAGCAGGAAGTTCAGGCGAACGAGCTGCTCGACGAGGACACGTTCCTCACACTCAAGCAGAAGGCGAAGGACGAAGGCGACAACGCCTTCCTCGCCGACATCGGCGCGCCTGCTGTCCGCGAGCTGCTGAAGAGAATCGACGTCGACAAGGTCGCGGCCGAGCTACGCGCAGGTCTGGTCGACGAAGGCTCCCAGCATCGCAAGAAGCAGATGCTCAAGCGCCTCAAGGTCGTTGATGCGTTCCGGAACTCCGGCGATTCAGGCCAGGAGCGCAACAAGGCTGAGTGGCTCATAATGGACGTGATACCGGTGATTCCGCCGGATCTGCGTCCGCTAGTCCCGCTTGATGGCGGCCGCTTTGCCACGTCCGATCTGAACGATCTCTATCGTCGCGTCATCAACCGCAACAACCGGTTGATGAAGCTGATCTCGCACCGCGCGCCTGAAGTCATTCTCCGCAACGAAAAGAGAATGCTCCAGGAGGCAGTCGATGCACTATTCGACAACGGCCGCCGCTCCAAGGCGATTCGTGGCCGCGGCAAGCGTCCGCTCAAGTCGCTGTCCGACATGCTCAAGGGCAAGCAGGGCCGGTTCCGTCAGAACCTGCTCGGAAAGCGCGTCGACTATTCAGGCCGCTCGGTCATCGTCGTCGGTCCCGAGCTCAAGCTGCACCAGTGCGGTCTGCCCAAGGCGATGGCGCTGGAGCTGTTCAAGCCGTTCATCATTCATAAGCTCGTCGAGAAGGGAATCGCCGAGACGGTCAAGCGCGCCAAGAAGATCGTCGAAAAGGAGTCTCCGGAAGTTTACGAGATTCTTGAAGAGATTATTCGCGATCATCCGGTGCTGCTCAACCGCGCGCCGACCCTTCACCGTCTGGGAATCCAGGCGTTCGAGCCCGTGCTCGTCGAGGGAAAGGCCATTCGTATTCACCCGCTCGTCTGCGCGGCTTTCAACGCCGACTTCGATGGTGACCAGATGGCCGTGCACGTTCCGCTTTCGTTCGAGGCTCAGCTCGAGTGCCGTCTGCTCATGCTGTCGTCGAACAACATTCTGAAGCCGTCGGACGGACGTCCCGTCGCCGAGCCCAGCCAGGACATCGTGCTTGGCTGCTACTTCGCAACCAAGGCTCCTCCGGGCTTCGATCAGAACACTCTCAAGAATGGAAGGACAGGGAAGTCGTATACCAACGTCGCCGAGGTGGAGCTCTCGCTGTCGCAGGACCGTGTGACATTCCACACGCCCATTCGCTACTTCGTGCAGGACGTCGAAGGCGAGCGCTGGGTGGACACGACCGTTGGCCGCGTGCTCTTCAACGCCATCATCCCGAGTGAGATCCCTTTCCAGAACCGGGAGATGAAGAAGAAGGCACTAGGTGAACTCGTCTTCGAGTCCTACCGCAAGAGCGGGTTGCAGGGAACTGTTCCGTTCCTCGACCGCTTGAAGGAGTTCGGGTTCCGCTACGCCACGCGCGGTGGAATCTCGATCGGAATCGAAGACCTCCACATCCCCGCCGAGAAGGAAACACTTCTCGCCGAGGCCGAGGAGCGCGTCAACCGGTTCCAGAAGGCGTATCAGACCGGCAACATCACGAACGGCGAGCGCTACAACAAGGTGATCGATACCTGGACGCACGCCAACAATGACGTCGCCGACGCAATGGTGCGCGCGATGCGCGAGTCGAACGAGGGATTCAATCCGGTTTTCATGATGTTCGACTCCGGATCACGTGGATCGCGCGATCAGATCCGTCAGCTCGCCGGTATGCGCGGACTGATGGCGAAGCCGCAAAAGAAGCTCACCGGAGGCATTGGCGAGATCATCGAAAGCCCGATCAAGTCGAACTTCCGTGAAGGACTGTCCGTGCTCGAGTACTTCATCTCGACCCACGGCGCACGTAAGGGTCTGGCCGACACCGCGCTCAAGACGGCGGACGCCGGTTACCTCACCCGCCGCCTCGTCGACGTCGCGCAGGATGTGACGATCACCGAAGAGGATTGCGGAACCATCCTTGGCCTCGAAGTCGGGGCGCTGAAGGAAGGCGAGGACATCATCGAGCCGCTGGCCGAGCGTATCGTCGGCACCGTGGCAGCAGAGGATATTTACGATGTCCATGAGATAGACGAGTCCGGCCAGAGAGCGCTGCTGGTCGAAGCGGGTCAGCTCATCGACGAAGACATGGCTCGCGGTATCGAGGAGTCGGGTCTGGAGACGGTGAAGATCCGCAGCGTTCTCACCTGTGAGGCGAAGCGTGGTCTCTGCCAGATGTGCTACGGCCGCAACCTCGCGACCATGGGAATGGTCGACAAGGGCGAAGCGGTTGGTATCATCGCGGCCCAATCTATCGGAGAGCCCGGTACTCAGCTGACGTTGAGAACCTTCCATATCGGTGGAACCGCGGCGCGCATCGCGGAGCAGACGGCGCGCAAGTCAAAGGTCGCCGGAACGATCGAGTATGGCGACCGCCTCGTGGTTGTGACGAACGCGGAGAAACAGCAGATCGTCACTTCGTACGAAGGTGAGCTCACGATCAAGAGCTCGGGAGAGCGCAATGCCAGTGTTGGCGCGCGCCTCCAGGTTCCGCTCGGCGCGACGCTGATGGTGAAGGACGGCGAAGAGGTCAAGAAGGATCAGATCATCTTCAGCTGGGATCCGTACACGAATCCGATCATCTCCGACGTCGAAGGAAGTCTTCGCTTCGTCGACCTGATCGCGGGCGAATCGGTGTCCGAGGAGCTCGACGAGCTCACCGGTCTCCGCCAGACCGTCGTCATCGAAGACAAGGAGAAGAAGCTGCACCCGCACATTGAGATCGTGGAGACGAAGGGCGGCAAGGAGAAGCGCCTGAGAGACTTCGTGATTCCGGTGGGCGCGCAGCTGACCGTTGAAGATGGCAAGAAGATCAGTGCGGGAACGATTATCGCCAAGATCTCGAGAGAGGCGTACAAGACTCGCGATATCACCGGTGGTCTGCCCCGTGTAGCGGAGCTGTTCGAGGCACGTCGTCCGAAGGATCCCGCCACGATCTCCGAGATCGATGGCGAGGTGAGATTCGGCGACATCAAGCGCGGCAAGCGCGAGATCAGAGTCGTGCCGAAGGACACGCCGGTGGATACCGAGGAGCCGGGTCAGCTGTACGAGATCCCGGCCGGCAAGCACCTCCGGGTGCACGCCGGTGACTGGGTGAGAGCGGGCGACCGCCTCTCCGAAGGTCCGGTGAATCCGCACGACATTCTCCGTATCAAGGGACCGCGCGCGGTTCAGGAGTATCTGCTCAACGAAGTGCAGGAGGTTTACCGCCTGCAGGGCGTGAAGATCAACGACAAGCACATTGGCGTGATCGTGCGGCAGATGCTTCAGAAGGTGCGCGTGCTCGAGAGTGGGGACACGGAGTTCCTCGAGGGCGAGCACGTCGACAAGCAGACCTTCAGGGAAGCGAACGACAAGGCCAAGAAGCACAAGGAGTCCCCGGCGGTTTCGGAGCCGTTGCTCCTCGGAATCACCAAGGCCAGTCTCACGACGCAGTCGTTCATCTCGGCGGCGAGCTTCCAGGAGACGACGCGAGTTCTCACCGACGCCGCGATTCGTGGCGCGCGGGACGAGCTGCTCGGACTCAAGGAGAACATCATCATCGGTCACCTGATCCCGGCCGGCACAGGCATGTACCGGTACCAGGAAGTGGAGATCGAGGGAGCACCGGTGCCGGCGGCGCCGGAGCTTCCACCCGAGCCGACCATCGCCGAGATCCTGGCGAACGATTCGGAGCCGGACTTCCCGCTACCGGAGACTGTGGCGGTTCCGGAAGAGATCTAGGTCGATCCGTCGGGGCGGATCAGTCGCTGCCACGCGGAGTCACTCAAAGGAAACGAAACCGGGATTGGGTTCACGAACCTGATCCCGGTTTCTTCTTGCGCTCACTTTCCGCGACCGATAGACTAGCGCCTCACCAAGCGCGCCTCCACGGTGGAATCCGTTACCCCATGGCCCTTGAGAACAACCTGCGACAGGGGCGACGCGTCGGCAGTCGCGCGATCGCGCGGCTGAAGACGAGAAAAGCCGCATGACAGTCCGCGTTGCGGTTCCTTTGTTTCTCATTGTCTGCATGCAGTACAGTTGCGCCCCTGAAACAGCCACACCGCCGGTCGTCTGGCACGACGAGGGCAGTTACCGTTGGCGGGAGCTGCCCGTAGCGCGTGGTGATCAGGCTGGATTCACCGAGTTGTCCGCGGAAGAGTTGGGCATTCGGTTCGTAGACGGTGTGCCGGAAGACTCCATACTTCAGAATCGCAACCTCGCTCTCGGCTCTGGCGTGGCACTAGGAGATATCGACGGCGACGGACTGGTGGACATCTTTCTCGCGAGGGTGGGCGGACCAAGCGCGCTCTACAAGAATCTCGGCAACTGGAGGTTCAAGGACATCACTCGCGAGAGCGGTCTCGAGCTCAAGGGTCGGAACACTCTTGGTGCGACCTTTGTCGACATCGATGGGGACGGGGATCTCGATCTTCTCGTGACTTCTCTCGGAGGCCCCAACGGCCTGTTTCTGAACGACGGACATGGCCATTTCACCGAAGTCACCGATGCGGCGGGACTCACCTCCCACCGTGGAAGCACGACAGCGACGCTTGCGGATGTGGATGGTGATGGTGCCCTCGATCTTTACATCGCGAATTACAAGGCTAAGGACGCGTTGGACATTTTCCCTCCGCGGGAGCGCGACTTCGACCAGGTCGTGCGGAAAGTAGGCGATCATTTCGAGGTCGCTCCCCGTTTCCGTGAGCATTATCGCGTTCAGATGCGGCCGGATCTTGGCGCGGTTGTCCGAACCCAGCGCGCAGAGCCGGATTGGTTTTACCTCAACGACGGCCACGGGAAATTCACGCACGTCCCCTTCACTTCAGGGAGATTCCTCGACGAGGACGGAAAGCCCCTCGGCGATGAGCCTGATCGTTTCGGGCTGACGGCCCGCTTCTTCGACGCCAACGGCGACGGATTTCCCGATCTCTATGTCTGCAACGACTTCGAGGATGCGGATCAGTTCTGGATCAACGACGGGAAGGGCGCATTTCGCCTGGCGCCTCGCCTGGCCCTGCGTTCGAGCAGTAATTCGTCGATGGCGATGGATTTCTCGGATATCGACCGTGACGGCAAGGTGGATTTCTTTGTCGCCGATATGCTGAGCCGCGACAGCCGCCGTCGGAAGACCCAATCTCCGACGCACACACCTCTTCCTAAACAGATCGGCGTGATCGACGACCGTCCGCAGATGCAGCGGAACACGATGTTCCTCAATCGGGGGGACGGAACCTACTCCGAGATTGCCAGCGCGGCGGGTATCGACGCATCTGACTGGTCGTGGTCGTCGGTGTTCCTCGATGTGGATCTTGACGGCTACGAGGACCTGTTGATCGGCACCGGGCACGTCTGGGATGTGATGGATTCCGACACCTGGGAGCGGATCAAAGCTTCGGTTACGGGGGCGAATTGGCACGACGAGTTCAAGCTCTTTCCAAAACTCCCGCTGCACAACGTCGCGTTCCGCAATAACCACGATCTCACGTTCACCGACGTTGGAGAGAAGTGGGGCTTCGCATCAAAGCCTGCGATCACGCATGGGATGGCTCTGGCGGATCTTGACGGCGACGGGGATCTCGACGTGGTCACGAACCGGCTGAATGATTCTCCGGGCATATTTCGAAACGACGCGAGCGCGCCAAGAGTGGCCGTGCGGCTCCTCGGGCTACCCTCGAACACGCAATCGGTCGGCTCCAAGATCCAGGTAATGGCGGGAAAGCTTCCGACGCAGCAGAAGGAAGTCACTGTCGGCGGGCTTTATCTTTCAAGTTCCGATCCGCTCTACTCATTTGCGACGGGCGGCGCAGACACACTCACGATAAAGATTCTCTGGCGTTACGGCCAGACGACGGTTCTCTCCGGTCTGCGCGCCAACCGGGAGTACGAAATTCGGGAGCCACCACGTATGGTCCCCATGCCTTCCAATGGCGCTCGCACACGCACTATACCTTCATCCAAAGCGGTCCTCAGCGCCGACTCGGCCGCCCCGCTTTTCGCCGACGTATCGAGCTTGCTGCATCACAAGCATGTCGAAACTCCCTATGACGACTTCGTGCGCCAGCCGCTCCTCGCGAATAAGCTGAGTCAGCTCGGGCCTGGAATCACTTGGTACGATGTGAATGGCGACGGGACCGACGACCTGATCGTCGGCTCTGGCAGAGGCGGTCGACTCGCGGTCTTCGAGAACAATGGTGGTCGCTTCGCGAGAGTCGACATTCAAGGAGCCGCGGCGCCTGCCGATCAAACGACGATTCTTGTCGTGCCGAACGGCCGAGGCACAAATGAGCTTCTGATCGGTCAGTCGAGCTACGAAGCAGCCACGCCGCAGGAGGCACTGTCGCTGCCCTCCGTCGTCGGACGCAATTTTTCGACGGCCCGGAATCCAAATGCGCTCAACGCCGAGACAACCATCATTCCCGGCGACTCAGCCAGCGTCGGTCCTCTTGCGGCCGCGGACTACGATGGTGACGGCTATCTGGATCTCTTCGTAGGGGGACGTGTTCTGCCCGGCGCGTACCCGGTCCCGGTGTCTTCCCACCTGTATCGTTTCAATGGTGGGCGATTCGTGCTCGATACGGCGAACCAGCACATACTGGATGGCATCGGAATGATTTCAGCGGCTCTCTTTTCGGACATCGACGGGGACGGTCACCCGGACTTGCTTCTCGCCCCGGAATGGGGCTACCTGCGCGTTTTTCTCAACCGCGGCGGTCGCTTTGTCGAGGCTCCTGCTTCATATGGCTTCCGCCAGATATCCAGCCGCTGGAACGGCATCGCGACGGGGGATCTGAACGGCGACGGGCGCCTAGACATCGTTGCCACGAGCTGGGGCCGAAACACGAAGTATCACGTCAGCAAACAGAATCCGCTGTTCGCCTACTATGGAAACTTCGATAAGAACTCCTCGCTCGATGTGCTTGAGGCACAGCGCGACGACCAGCTCGGGGATATCGCTCCACTCGAGACGCTCTCGCGGTTGAGCGTTGCGCTTCCTTATATCCGACAGAGAGTCCGCACTTTCGCGGAATACTCGACGGCGACGCTCGACAAGGTCGTGGGGCCGTCGTTGGCGAGGGCCAAGCGACTTGAGGTAAACAGTCTCGATCATTTCGTCTTCATGAACGAGGGAAGCCACTTCACTGCATCACCTCTGCCGACGGTCGCGCAGTTTGCGCCCGCCTTTTACGCGGGGGTCGCAGACTTCAACGGGGACGGGAAGGAGGACATTTTCCTCTCGCAGAATTTCTTTCCGACCGAGATCGGTACACCGCGCTACGATGCGGGCCTGGGTTTGCTAATGCTCGGAAACGGGAAGGGAGGATTCTTCCCCTTGTCCGACCGCGAGTCGGGAATCGCGGTGTTCGGGGACCAGCGCGGAGCGGCCTTCGCCGACTTCAACCGCGACGGTCGGCTCGATCTTGCCATCTCTCAGAATGGCGCGGAGACGAAGCTTTACAAGAATCTCCGCGCCAAAAAGGGGTTGATCGTGCAGCTCATTGGGTCGGCGGCGAATCCTGCTGCCATCGGCGCGCTAATCCGGGTTCATTATGCGGGCAGTCGATACGGACCCGCGCGTGAGATACAGGCGGGATCAGGCTACTGGTCGATGAATTCGCCCGTGCAGGTGATGGGATTGGATGGCGTGCCCGACGCGGTTTGGGTTCGGTGGCCCGGGGGAAAAGAAACCATCACGAAGATCGCGAGCGGAGAAAAAGAAAAGACAATCCGCATTCACAGTCCGCCCGGACCTTAAGAGAGCCCGCAAGTCACCGTGGTCTGCAGAAGTTTGCGTCTGACGAAACGAGCCGCTAAGGAGATGATTTCGTCCAGATTCCGATGACGCCGCAGCCTGAATCGGGCCCAAGGAATTCAGCGGGAGTCTCCGACGGACCGAGGTAAACCTCGATTCCCTCGATGTCACGAACGGGGGTGCTTGGCCCGAAGGTCGTTGACATCCGACCATCCACGAAATAGGCAGGCCGACACCCATGCGTCGATCGCGACGTCTCTACGATGCAAGTGAAGCCAACGCACTCGGTCCGTATGCCGCGCATGGTCTGAAGGAGGTCGGAGAGGTTTACTGCGCTCCGCGCCTCGATCTCTGCCCGCGTCAGAAACTGCCCCCGTTTCAAGGCGCGCCGGCGATCGAAATCCTCGAACCTGCGTCCCACACTTCCGGTGTGCCCACTGACCACGACATTCGGCAAGACCGGCGGGACCGTCGTCAACTGGAATACGTGGGTAACCGATTGGCCCGTCGTGAGATCGAATCCCTTGGCGGAAGGTATGTAGCCCACCGCGTGGACCTGCACGACGTATGACCCCGCCTCGAGCGTCGAATGAAGGAAATGTCCCCCTTCGTCGGAGATGACAGCCCGGGAGAGCAAGGGGATCGTGATCGAAGCGCCGACAATCGGCATTCCGGTTTGAGCATCAATGGTAGTGCCGCCGATCGAACCGCTGCTCTGCCCGTGAAGGGGGTGCACCCTGAGGAGAAGCAGCGCGAGCACCAGCAGCTCGCGGGCAGAAACCGTCAGAAAACCGGGGCGGCCTGAGGTGACTTGGTGCCGCATGACCCGCCTTCATTTGGGGGATAATTGAGTCTACCACCAAACCTGAAAAGGTCAACTACGGGCCACTCCGGCTCAGCCATCTCACAACTGAGTATTGCGTAGGGTATTGCGAAAAAGCCTGTGGATTCTCAGTTTGGTGTCAGCCCGAGTTCAACCCCCCGCCCGGCTTACCCGTCCTGTCGAGGCTTTGCTCGTGGTCGATCGCATCGAGAGCAGACGATGAACGCTCTCTCGATGCATCAAAAAAAAATCACAGTTGCATACTGGCTTTTTCTGCATGCGTGTCGGTCGACTCGTATGCGGCAGGACATCCTTGAGGGGGGCCCCACCATGAGGAGAGCGAGTTCCGTAAGGGTTTTGATTTTCGCGGGAGCGATATGCGCTCTCAGCGCCGGCGCGAGCACAGCGCGGTCGCAAACCACGATCACCGGCAAGGTGACTGGCGAAGGAGGCAGACCGATTGGTGGTGCGTCGGTGTTCTTCCCCGACTTCCACCTCGGCGCGAACACGGCGCCGGACGGTACCTACACAATCCGGCTTCCCGAGGATCGCGTAAAGGGACAGACGGTTCCACTCACGGCCCGCTACATCGGCTACTCGCCCGTCCAGCACGCGGTAACGCTCACAGCCGGCACCCAGGAGCAGAGCTTCTCGTTGACGCGTGACGTGGTGCAGCTGAACGAGGTGGTGGTCACCGGTACCGGAAGCGCCACGGAAACGAAAAAGATTCCTTTCGCCGTTGGAGTCATTTCAGCGGATCAGCTCAAGGAAACGCCATCAGTGACTGCGCTCGGCGGACTGGCTGGAAAGGTTCCTGGCGTATCCGTCCTCGACGCCTCTGGAGAGCCTGGTGCGCCCCCGGCAATCCGGTTGCGCGCCGCAACGAGCCTTACCGGTACGCAGGATCCGCTGGTGATCATCGACGGGACCGTGAGCAACTTCACGCTTGCCGACATCAACTCCGAAGACATCGAAAGAATTGAGGTCGTAAAAGGCGCCGCAGCTTCCTCTCTGTACGGATCAAACGCGGCGAACGGCGTGATTCAGATTTTCACCAAGCGCGGGGCGAACGACCCCGAGGGCGAACTGGTCGTAACAGCCCGCAATGAATATGGCCGTTCGGAAGTTCCAAAGCTCATACCGAGGGCGGAGGCCCACGCGTGGCAAATTGACCCGGTGACGGGAGATTATCTTCGCACCGCGGGAGGAGCCCGCATCCCAAAGGCGGACGGAATCGCGGACAATCCGTATAAAGTCATCTACAACCCGCAGAAAGAAGCGCTCCACCCTGGCAATTTCCTCACCGACTATGTCTCCATCGGGCAGCGCAAGGGTACGACGAACTACAACGCGTCGTTCCAGAACACGAAAACCGATGGAATTCTGTTCGGTATCAAGGGCTACAATCGCCAGAACTTCCGCGTGAACCTGGACCAGGTCTTCAACGATCGGCTCGATGGGTCCTTCGGTATGTTCTACGCCAAGTCGAACAACGACCAGACTACGCAGGGCCCGGGATCGCCTTTCTTCGCGCTTACCTTCGTCGAACCCGACGTGAATCTGTTCGCACTGAACGATGATGGTTCACCATATCGCGCGCAGATCCCCGACAGAGTCTCGAACGCGTCGAACCCGCTTTATTCCCTGGCCAACATACAAAACAAAACCGACCGCACCCGCTTCACCGGCACGGGAAGAGCACGCTACCGCCTGTTCGACTGGCTGAGTGCCGACGGCAACTTCAACTACGACGAGGAGTCGAACTCGTTCAAGTCGCTGACTCCATTCGGATTTCTCGATCCACTTGGGGTTGCGACTGACGGCAGCCTGTTTCAGCACGACAACCACGGCCGCAGCTACAACGCCGGAGCGAACCTGACCAGCATCAGGACACTCGGCTCGCTCACCAACACCACGCGCGCCAGCTACTCCTACGAAGATCAGTATCTGACGAGTTTTCAGCTTACGGCAAACAAGCTGACGGTGACCAAGACACCGGAATTCACGGCAGTCGACAACAACAGCCTGATCCCGGGCTCCAGCACCGAGCCTATCCGCACAAGAGGATCGTTCCTCGTCACGACTATGGACTTCAAGGGCGCCTACATTCTCGACGGCCTCATCCGGCGAGATGAATCCTCTCTGTTCGGCGCGGCGGCCCGCAGCAAGAATTATTACCGGTATTCGGCCGCATGGAGAGTCTCGGAGAATCTCCACCTCCCCGGCGTCGACGAGCTTCGTTTGCGCGCCTCGAAGGGCACTGCTGGTCTTCGTCCCATCTTCAACGCGCAGTACGAAACATTCGCAATCACAGGTGGCTCTCCGTCGAAGCAGAACCTTGGGAACAGGCTCTTGCAGCCCGCCCACTCGACAGAAACCGAGTACGGCTTGAACCTCGATTTCCTGGGACGGTATCGCTTCGAGTACACCAATTCGGACAAGACAACTCGCGATCAGATCCTCCTCGTCCCGCTCTCGGCAGCCACCGGGTACCAGAACCAGTGGCAGAACGCGGGCACCTTGAAGGGGCGGACGCAAGAGGCCGCTCTCGGCGGACTGCTGGCTTCGCGTCCGAATTTTACACTTCGCCTCAATATCACCGCCGACCGCACGCGTCAGCACATCACCGAGCTGAACGTGCCGACATTCCTCACCGGTCCCGGCGGAACGGAGACGCAGGTCTTCCGCATCGGGCCGGGCCAGACGTTCGGCGTCATGTACGGCAATCGCACGGTTCGCACGCTCGCGCAGCTGTACGAGGATCCGGCGAAGAAAGCCCTTTCAGGACCGGGCCAGACCTGGAGCTCCGACTCTGTCCTCGTCAACGAGGAGGGCTATGTAGTGCGGCGCTCGAAGTGGCGCACCGTCCAGGAGACACCGATCTTCTACGTCAACTCGAAGGGCGAAACAAAAGTCCAGATCGGGGACGTAAATCCCGATTTCAACATGGGCTTCGCCCCCCAGCTGAGCACCCATGGCTTCAACGTCAGCGCGCTCGTCAACTGGGTAAAGGGCGGCAGCATTTACAACGGCACGCGCCAGTGGCCTTTCTTCGAGAACCGCGATCGCATTTACGATCAGCGGTCCAAGCCTGCCATTGAGCGGAAGCCGCAGAGTTATTACAACTTTTTCTACAACGGCATCAATGCGATCGACTTCTTCGTCGAGAACGGCACGTATGTCAGACTTAAGGAGCTGGCCGTCAACTATACCTTCCCCGCAGGCGCTGTCTCGAGACTCCACGCGCTTGGGACAAGCGGGGTCAAGGTAGGCATAGTTGGTCGCAATCTGTGGACAAAGACGAAGTACTCCGGTTATGACCCCGAGGTCGCTGGTCTGTCCGGCGATCCTTACTCGTTCCGGTTCGATACGTTCTCGTACCCGAATTTCCGCACCTTCACGGGCCTCGTCGAGCTCGCCTTCTAACCGGGAGACCCAAAATGAAGAGGACTATCACTTTGATGAGCAAACTTCTGCGGCGCCCGGAGATCTGGGCGGTTGCAGCGCTTGTGTCGGTCTCCGCTTGCGGAAACCTCGATGTCGTGAATCCAAACGAACCGGACGCCCGACGAGCGCTTTCCGATCCCGGCGGTGTCGAGGCGATTGCCGGCGGCACCTTCCGGACCTGGTTTAACACGCACCAGGGTATGGACGGCGCCGGTCCGCTCACGACGATGGCTGACAGCTACACCGCGTCGTGGAACAATTACTACATGCGGCTCTATTCGGCGAGCTTAATAGCCAGCGACGGACCGAGTTGCATTGGATGTCTGGCGCGAACGTATTGGAGAAATGATCCAGCGGACGCCGAGCGGACTGCTGTCGAGCACTACTGGTACGGCTATTATTCAGCACTGTCCTCCGCGAACGATGTTGTGACCGCAGTTCGGAAGAACAACATCGTCATAAGCGACGCTGCCACCACCAAGATGGTCGAGACCGTAGGCGTCCTGATGCAGGGGATGACTATGGGGGAGCTTTCGCTCAATTATGACTCGGCTTTCGTTGTAGATGAGAACAGTGTTCTGACGAGTCTGACGTTTTCGCATCGTCTGGCCGTGCGTGACACGGCGGTGGCAAAGCTTGAAGCGGCCGCTGCGCTCGCAGATGCCAATGCGTTCAGCACTCCGGCGAGTTGGACAAACGGGACTGCCTATTCCAACACTCAGATCGCGAGGCTCGCGCGCACGTATGCTGCCCGCCTCCTGGCCTACTACCCGCGGAACGGGACCGAGAACGGCACGGCGAACTGGGCCAGGGTCGCCACACTTGCTTCGGCTGGTATCAGTACCGGCGGCGCATTCGATTTCCAATTCACAGGCGACGGTGGGACGCTATTCTTTGACGACTTGAAAGATTGGAGCGAGGATCTCACGACGGAGCGAGTCCATACGCGCGTCGCTCACATGCTGGACCCGGTGACGCAGAAGGATCCGTGGCCAAACCCCACTGGCAACCCGCAGCCGAACTCGCCCGATAAGCGTCTGGGTGACGGATCGTATGGGACGGCTGCGGACGTAGCCGGCTGGGGCACGATCCCCAAGACGGCCAATGCAGGCACCGACTTCGCCTGGAGCGGCTTCAACATCTTCCGACCCGCGCGCGGAATGTACCACCAGAGCAACATCACGCACATTCGGTATGACTACGCTTCCTTCAGTGATCCGGCCGGAACGGGGGGCGCATTCGGTAGGGACCCGGTGATAACGGCGACCGAGAACGACCTGCTGTGGGCCGAAGGGTTGATAAGGAGCGGGGGGAGCCTTACCGCCGCCGCGAATTTGATTAACAACACCAGAGTCGGCCGCGGCGGATTGCCACCGGCGACGGCGGGGGATGGAGTCGCCGGTTTGCTCACGAAGCTGCAGTACGAGCAGGATATCGAGCTGATGGGGTTGGGTGATGCGGTGTTCTTCAACCGGCGTCGCATCGACGGGCTGGAACCCCTGACGCCGCATCAAATGCCGGTTCCCGCGAAGGAGCTGCAGGTTCTCCGCAAAGCGCTCTACACTTACGGAGGCACGTTCCCGGCGCAGTGACACGAGATTCGCGCCGGGTTCGCTGCCGGCGCGAAGCAGGAAGGAGTCTTAAAAAAAGCGGGCGCGTCGAGTGACGCGCCCGCTTTCTTTTCGCGTTCGGCGCGGAGAGATTCAGAAAATCGAGTAGATGAAGGGCGCGAGCGCGGACCCCTCTGCCAGCACGAGCAATCCGCCGACGACGAGAAGTATTGTCACGAGCGGAAGCAGCCACAGCCGCTTCCGGTGTCTCATGAACTCGAAGAGCTCGCCCGCAGTGCGAAGGATGCTCATGGCTCTCCAAGGTATACCGCCGCACCCACGTTCGTGAGTGTGCCGAATTCAGTCAGCGTCGAACTTCTGCTCGTACTGCCGTCCCAGCGAATCGTCCTGATCGGCTTTGCGGAGAAAGCAATTTCCGATCGCCAGAGAGTCGAGCCGAGTTCCCATGAAGCAGCGGAACGCATCGTCGGGGGTGCACACTATTGGCTCACCCCGGACATTGAAGCTGGTGTTGACCAGCACCGGACATCCGGTTCTCGCGGCGAACGCGGAGAGCAGGTCGTGAAACCGTGGGTTTGTTTCCCTGTGCACGGTCTGGATGCGCGCCGAGCCATCGACGTGCGTCGCCGCGGGGATGTCTGATCGAGGAATCTTGAGGCGTTCGAGTCCCGACGCATTTCCCGCTGCGGCTGGCGCATGAATCCGATGGCGCGCCGCTACATCGGCGACGAAAAGCATGTACGGGCTGTCCACATCCAGGTCGAACCAATCCGTTAGCGACTCGCGCAAAACCGCGGGCGCAAAAGGGCGAAACGATTCCCGGAATTTTATTTTGAGATTGAGCTTCGACTGCATCCCGGCGTCCCGCGGGTCCGCGAGAATCGACCGAGCGCCCAGCGCACGGGGACCAAACTCCATTCTTCCCTGAAACCACCCGAGCGCATCCTTGCGCTCCAGAGCGTCGACCGCCGTCGAGATGAGAGTATCGTCTGACAGCACGCTGTAGCACGCACCCAGCGCAGCGAGTCGCGTTTCGATTTCGCTTTGGGAGAATTCAGGTCCGAGGAACGAGCCGCACATTGCGTCCATCTTCTTGCTCTCAGATGCAGCCCTGGCTGTACCAGTAGCGTCGAAAGCCATTGTGGGTCCTGCCTCAGCCCCAACTCGCCGCACCCCGTCCGACCGCAGGAGATGATACGCGCCAAGCGCAGCGCCGACGGCACCGCCTGCATCTCCCGCCGCAGGCTGGATCCAGATGTCCGAGAAGATGCCCGTCCGCAGCAGCTTTCCGTTCGCGACGCAGTTGAGCGCGACACCCCCCGCCATGCACAGTTTGGTCTGGCCGGTACGCGCGGCAAGATCGCGGGCAATCCGGAGCATCGCTTCATCGAGGACGGACTGGATCGATGCCGCGATGTCCATGTGGCGCTGAGTGAGCGGCTCCCGCGGGGTGCGGGGCGGGCCTCCGAAGAGCTCCGCGAAGGCGTCATTTGTCATTCGCAACCCGGTCGCGTAGTCGAAGTAGGACATGTCGAGCCGAAACGATCCGTCATCCTTGAGATCGATCAGCTTCCCCAGGATCGTGTCGCGGTACGTCGGGCTCCCATACGGGGCGAGCCCCATCACCTTGTACTCACCCGAGTTCACTCTGAAACCGAGATAATAAGTGAACGCGCTGTACAAAAGGCCCAGCGAATGGGGGAATCGAATCTCGCGCAACATCTCTATCCGCGTATCGTTTCCGAGCGCCAGCGATGTCGTCGCCCATTCGCCCACGCCGTCGACGGTAAGAATTGCGGCTTCACTGAAAGGCGAGGGCAAAAACGCGCTCGCAGCGTGACTGTAATGGTGCTCGGAGAACATGAGCCGGCTGTCCCAGTCGATCTTCTCGGAAAGCTCACTGAACTCCTTCACCAGGAAGCGGCGAAGAAAAAGCTTTTCGTGGACCCAGAGCGGCATCGCCTTCGCGAAGGATGCGAGACCGCGTGGAGCGAAACCGACGTATGTCTCGAGCAACCGCTCGAACTTGAGATACGGTTTCTCGTAAAAAACGACAATGTCGACGTCTTCGACCTTCGTTCGCGCAAACTGCAGGCAGAAGGCGATAGCAGATGAGGGAAATCGCGCGTCATGCCGTCGCCGGCTGAAGCGCTCTTCCTGCGCCGCTGCGATGATCCGCCCGTCCTCGATCAGCGCGGCGGCGCTGTCGTGATAGAACGCGGAAATGCCAAGGACTCTCATTCCGTGCGGATCAGTATTGGCGGGGAAGGGTCTCTGCGCGCGGGCTCGGCTCCTCCCGATCTGTCCAATACGTCGACGCCGCGGGATCGAATCTGCGCTGAAGCGCGTCCTTCCTGGAAATGCGCCTGTATAGGCCCGTCGGCGTTATCACGACGAGATAAATGATCGCCAGGACCACCGCCGATACTGTGCGGTTGAGAAGCGCCGCCAAAGCCAGCCAGGCGCGCGCCGGCACACTGACAATCTGCGGAGCGAATAGCCCGATCATGAGGAGAATGATCGTCACGCCCAGCGCGGTGAAACGTGGACCTTCTCTGTGAATTAGCGGCGCTAACCCGATCAGCGCTGCAAGGACGGCGATTACAAGCGCGAATTCACGCGCCGGATCCCGCCGCCGCCTCATGGGCCGCCCATGCCGAGCGCGGATGCGAGGGACACGAGGCCCGGATACTGTGGACTGACCATTGCCAGTCGCGCCGCGGTGGCGCGCGCGTGTCCCAGATCATGCGCTACCGCGTAGGTGATAGAGAGCTGGTACAACGTCGCCGGCGTATTCGGAGAGAGCGACAACGATTGCTCGAGAAGCGCGATCGCGTGCTGCGCGTCACCCGATTGTCTGGCGAGGACGCCAAGCGCATAAGCGGTAAATGGAGTCGGCTCGATCGCGTACGATTTCTCCAGGAATGGACGCGCGCGCTGCGGTTGCTTCGCGTCGAGCAGAGCCGCGCCGGCCAGGCGATATCCTGCTTCTGAGTGGGGCTCTCGCCGGATAAGTCCGCCGTACTCCGCAAGGGCACTGTCAACCTGACCACGAGCTTCGAATCGTCGCGCTGTCTCAAGCTTGGCTTGCGCCCACGTCATCACGCCCATCGAGACCGCGAAGGCCAGGCTGTCCGTGAAATCGGTGGGCCGGTACATGGCGCGATAATTCTGTTGCGCGTTCACGGGAAGAAATGGCCACCGTGTTGTGATCGTTTTGACCGTGTGATAAACGATCCGGTTGTCGAGCGGTGTGAGATCCATCCTGCGCGCGTATTCGTCCCAACTGGCGAGCCGCCTGAGTTCTGCTCTTTCCAGAAACCCCGCGCGCTGCAACGCCTCAAAGTAAGTGCGTCCGAGAAGAAGATATCCGCCGGCGTTCGGGTGGACGTGCTCCAGGAAGAGATCCTGGCCTGGTATCCCGTATCGGGCGGCCGAGTCGAACGCTTCTTCGGACGGAACGTAGTGCGCCCCGGTTTTTGTCGCGGCGCGCTTGATGATCTCCCGAAACTCTCCCGGGGCGCGGAAACGTATAATGTCAAGATCGCGAGCGCGCGCGAACAGGAGTCGAGCTCGCTCGATGTCGGCTCGCGACAGCGCGGCGCGGGCGGAATCGAACACGGTTGCCGCGGAGCTGTCCGCTGGCGATGCCAGGGAACCGAAAGGCTTCTGGTCTCGCAGATTGCTCGGCGTGCTTCCGATGAAGACCGGCACGCCTGCGCGCTGAAACGCACCGAGCGCAACGAGCAGGTTGCTCTCGAACTGTCGTTTGCCGCGCTCGTAAACCTTGCCTCCGAGAGTGATGCGCTGATCGCGCACGACGGTTTCCATCCTGCTCGGATGTGGATCGGGCGTCGCGAAAGGCGATTCCCCGTGCGCGGCAGCAAACCCTATTCCGACAATATTCCGGAGGAGAATGAATGTCTTGAATCGCTGGAGCCTCAGGTACAAGCGAACGAAGGCGGGCACCGCGCCCAGTGTCTCCGTGGATCCCGCTCCGAGCGCGCCGTAGTACTCGTTATGTCCGGCGTAGATCAGTATCGCGTCGGGTCGCTGCGCAATTACCTCGGGCGCGAGATCGGCGATGGTGTAACTGTTTGTCGCGGCGATGCCGAGGTTAACTACCTCCACCGTGTCACTCGGCAGAACATCCTGAAGCGCGTCGGCCAGGACGTTCGAGAAGGCGCCGTTCGCTGGATACGGAAAACCTGCCGCAGCCGACTCCCCCATGACGAAGATGCGGATTCCGTGCACTGGCTTGCGCACGAGAAAAGCGTCGAATGGCGGAGAGGGCGGAGATTTGGCTCGAGGGAAATATCGCGCGCCGACGCGTCTCCCCGGCACCAAATAGAGACCGTGCAACTTTTCCGGCGATTCGAAAAGGGGTGTCTCCCCACCGTAGTGGGCTGCGCGGAGACCGACCTCGAGCACTGCCAGCAAGATGAGCGGCGACAGAACCGCTATCACGGAAAAGACGAGTGTCTTTCTCCGCGAGAGTTCGGCGCTCACGGCTTCATCCGCGAGCGATATGCGTTTCGGTGAGCTGGGTGGTCATCATTGGACCGACGGTAACGTCAGCAAAACCAGAGACCGTGCCGGCCATAGCTGAAATTCTCGCGGACCCGACAGCGACACCCGTCACCACCCCCGTGCTGCTCACGGTCGCGATCGTCTGGTCTGAAGAAGACCATTGAAATGTTACGCCGACCAGCTGGGCACCGGTCTGGTCGAACGCGACTGCGGAGAGTTGTGCGGTATGGCCGACGTCGATGCTCTTCAGCGGCGCGCTGACGGTCACCGCCGCCACCATTGAGGTACTTGGGCCGCTGGTGCTACCGCCGCAGGACAGGCCGGCCGCTATCAACAGGAAAAGCAGGAGAGCGGGGGAAGCGGGGCGGAAATAAGGATGTGATTGCAAGCTGGCACCTGAAATGTGTAGGCGGCACGAGCGCGGTTCGCGTTATTGCGCCTCGTTGAACGCCAATCTGCGGGCTCAATTCACCCGTAGATTGCGCAGGAGATGCGACTCTCGCAACATCCAATATAAGATGGACCTCTACATTTTCAGCGTGGTTCTCGGAGCCGCGGGAATGGCAGCCATGGCATTCCTTGGCTTCAGCAGCAGTCATGGCGCGGCGCATCACGGCCCCGATACTAGCGGGCACGAGATGCACGGTATCGGTGGTCACGGTCATTCGGTGGACGTCGCGCATGGAAGCCCTCACGTTTCAGGCCACGCGCACGATGCGGGGCACATGCACTTGACCGCACACGCGCACGCGGCGCCACACTCACATCCAGGTGGCTGGAGGTCGCATCTCTGGACCTGGCTGTCACCGCGAGTCCTGTTCAATTTTCTCGTCGGGTTCGGCGCGACGGGGTTGATCGTCGAGCGGTTGGTCGGGCCAGTACTCGCGCTACCGATCGCAGTCGTCGGCGGCATCGCGTTCGAGGCGCTTGTCGTGGGGCCAATCTTCAAGTCGCTCTTCCGGTTTGAATCCCAGCCAGCGCAGACTCTCGAATCGGCGCTCATGTCGGAGGGGCGGGCCGTGACGGGATTCGACGCCAACGGCAATGGACTGATTTCGGTGGAGTTGGGCGGGGAAGTAGTCCAGGTTCTAGGTACCCAGCTGAACGAGGAGCGGAAGGCTGGAGTTCGAATCCGCGCGGGGGATGTCGTCCGTATAGAAGATGTGGATGATGCCCGCAATCGTTGTACGGTATCGCGCATCGGTCTCGGTGAGACCGACTCGCACGACGCCGACCGTTACTAAAGGAAACAGACTCTCATGACAGAAACATTGATCATCGTCGCCGCCATCCTTGTCGGCGTGCTTGGAGTAATTCCTCTCATCGTTTCATCGTTTCTTCGCAACGTGGATGCGGGAACGATCAGAATGGTGAGCTGGCTGCAGGGCAGCACCATCATTTATCGCGGGCCGGGGAAGTCGAAGGAAGTACCGCTGCTCACTACCGGTACAACGCTCTCGAGCAAGGCGATCAACGTCGACCTCGACATCACCGACCAGACCGCCGACCTCGACGTCGCGCGATCAACTTGCTGACGCACGATCAGCTCTTTTCCGCCAAGACGGCTCCTCAGCTGTATTCCGGAGGCCAGACGCCCGCACTCGGTCCGGGCTCCAGTCAGAGCACCGCTCTAGCCGCAAGCCAACCGGCGCCGATTGCGCGCGTGGCGCCGATTGCGCTCGAGGGAATGGAGGACGACGACGATCCGCTCGCCGTGATCATCAGGAAGGCGTGCTCGAGGGAGCTGACCGACCTTGGCCTCACATTCAACTCTCTGAACATCAAGGTTGTGCAGTCGGAAGTCGCCGAATCACGCCGCAGACAGTCCGCGGCAGAAGCGCAGGCCAACGCGGACATCGTGACCGCGCAGCAGGCACGGCGCGCCAAGGACGCGCAACTCGAAGCCGAGCGCGTGATCTCGGACAAGCAGCGCGAGCTGGAGCAGACGAAGGCATCCAACGCGGCGCTAATCGCCGAAGCTGAGGCGAAGAAGCAGACAGCGCTGGGCATTCAGCGGGTGGCCGAGCTCGAGGCGACGCAGATTGCGCAGGCGCGCGCAGACGCGGAGAAGGTTCGCATCGGCGCGGAAGCTCAAGCCCGGGCTGAAGCGATTCGCATCACCACGGTTGCCCAAGCCAACGCTGAGAGCATCCAGAAGGTGAACGCGGCGATCCAGTCGGGAGGCGAGAGTTATTTCCGGTACCGGCAGATCGAGATGATCCCGCAAATCGCTCCGATGATCGCCGAGGCGTTGTCGAGGGCGAGACTGGTGACAATCTCGGGAGATTCAGCGGAGGGAGGCGCCGCACAGTCCGCGACGAGCAACATCACGAGCGTGATTCAGACCGTGCTCGCCGCGCAGCTCGTTTCTGGCAGCGGGATGTTGCAGCCACCCGAAAGCGGTCGCGACAAGGTAGATGCGGGGCGCGAAAACGGCAGGGAATCCGCGCCGGCGGCAAAGGCGCCACCGTCGCCACCGCCCGCCCCACCCGCGAAAACCGGCTTCCGGTAAGCTCCCGCAAAGGACGGTCGGGCCGGGGAGCACCGCGGCCATCGCGACATGCCCAGAATGGCGAATTTCCAAATCGGGCGGTCCGAACAGCGAATGTTTGGGCCGCCCGACTCGCTTTTGCGCATTGCGTTCTGCCTCATGCTTGGCAGAATCCTGCCTTGGCCACGTCGCCTGAGCTATGGTGGCCTCCTTCTAAGCCATTGCTTGGCAATCAGTTATAGATACTGCTGAGCTTTGGCCTCCGGTCTGCCTTGGAGAGACTTATCGGCGTGGTCTCCACGCCACGTCTTTCAACCGTCAATCCAAGCAGTGGAGCTTTTATGCAGAGTCGTTCTTTCAGTTTCATAACGTTTGCGGGGGTGCTGATCCTGGCAATCGCCTGCAGCGGGGACAATCCGGCTGGTCCGGGCGCGCCTTCGCAAATCAATTCCCCGGGTACCCCTCTCAACTCGGCGATCAAGTCGGACGTTGCATCGGCCGCGGGGAATGCAATCGCGACCAATCTGGAAAGCCTGCTCGCCAACCAGGCGGCGGCGGTCGGATCCTTTGCCGTGTTCGCGCCCACGTCAGCACCAGCGTTCGATGGCGAGACCTCCAGCTCGACACCTCCTTCAACTGCTCCGGCAGAACAGCCCAATTGTACCGCGGGCAGTCAACCCGGGGTCTATCTTTGCGTGAAGGAGCCGGGCACCGGCGATCATCTCAAGTGCACGTACTCGGATGAGAAAAAGCTCTATGTCTGCGTCAAGCAGGAAGAGCCCGCGCCATCCACGAGTGAGCCCAAGCCGCCAGCTTCGACTCCTCCATCGGGTGAGCCCCAGCCAGCGCCGGCACCGGCGCCGTCCAATCCGGAGTCGTGCAGCTTCAACGCTGATGCACTGGTCTACAGCTGCGTCAAGGCGGGAGAAGGAAAGTCAGTCGTGAAGTCATATCAGTTCCTCGATGCGTCGGGCCATGCGATGGAGAAATTCGTCAGGGGCACGACGGAGTCGATTCGCTATCGCGTGCAGAGCGATGGCAGCGATACGCAGGACAACCACACGAGCGTCAGTCATTCGTTGCGCTATGTGACCGTCAGCGGCTTTCTCGGACCCAATCGCGTCTGGAACGGGTTCGGCAGCAGCGCCGACACGGCTTCGTACAAGGAAGATCTGTCGACGCGAAAATACACCGGACTCTCGGTGGACACGCTGAAGGCAGTAACGTTTGTCGACGAGCGCGCGACGCATCCCTACCCGCTCTCGGGTGTCGCAGTAAGGGTCGTCGATTACGCGGTGGTCTCGACCGGCAAGCAAGTCGAAACCACCACTGTCCACAAGCGGGTGGTCGTGACGTTCAATGGAACTGCGGATGTGCCGATCTCACTCGGCGACTACAGCTGCGTTCTCCACCTCGATACGCACAAGGTGGACGGCTGTAAGTAAACGAAGGAAATAGTACGAGAGGCGGGGTGTAGCGGATGTGGCGCTGCACCCCGCCTTTTTTGTCGCGTATGATCGTTGTCGCGCCCTGTGTCCCAACAGCGCACCCCGATGACCGCGACTACGTTTTCGTTGGGCGCTTAGTGCGTTCTGATGACTATCGCTCCCGCAATCGGACCAGCGGGAACGTCCGGAAGAATGGTAGGAGCGCGCGCCGCATCGATCCACTGCGCCGATTGAATGCTCGCTGCCGTGATCGTTCGCAGGCCTCGCAAATCTTCCAGACGCTGGCGGTCGAGGTAAACGAGGATTATCTGGCTCCGCGCGCCACCGCTTATTGATCCGGTAGCGGTGGGGCGGAGCCAATTCGGGCGAAGCCGGTCAATCAGCTCATACGCGTTGGAGGCGTTGGAAGAGTTTATCTCCGCCCGCGTGATCAAGTCCGGAGAGCCTCGGGACCCGGCGGAGCCTGCGCCCGACGAGGCACAAGCCGCGACAAGAACGATCGTAATTACACGTGTGATTCGCATCGTCATCGGGCAGCGCAAGAATCCTCCGGAATTTATCGCGTCGACCGCCGGTCAAATTCTGTATGCGGCACTACCATAACCATGATTTGCGGCCTTCGCTATTGTCGCAAAATGTACGCATTGCTACCTTGGCACCCGTAGCCAACTCCTTCGATCGTTGCAGAATCGAGATCCGGGGAAGGCCTCGATGCTTTCGGAGGCAACATGCATAGACTCCTGAGGATGCCGGCGAGAAAATGGCTCCCAGCGGTTTGTGCGTGCCTTGTTTCCGTAGCGTGCCTTTTTTGCTTTTGCGCGCGAGCGAGCGCGCAAACCCTGGGAAACGTCAGCGGTACCGTAACTGACACCGCGGGCATTCCCCTCCTTGGCGTTGAGATAACGATCGACGCGACGTCGGTCCGATCGTTTACCGACGAGCAGGGGGTCTTTCATCTCGGCGGCGTGGCCTACGGCGCGCGAACGCTCACCGCGCGTCGGCTCGGATTTGCATCGGTCCAGACGAGCGTCGACGTCTCCCCGGTTGGGGAGGCAACGGTTTCCATTCGGCTCAAGCCCGTAGCGGCCCCGCTACCACCGATCGTCATCCGTCCTTCGCGAATGAGCTACACGGGGCGGTTGGCGGGCTACTACGAGCGGCTCGAGAAAAGGACGGGCGGAGTATTCATCACGCGCGATCAGATCGATCGCGAGCAACCGCGAATGCTTGGGCAATTGTTGCAACACGTTCCAGGTGTCACCGCGATTCGCGGACGTGGGGGAATCACCGGGATCAGGCTGCGCGGCCGCACGTGCTGGCCCCTCGTATGGATCGATGGAACGCCGATGCCATCGGGCGAAGTTGATCTGGACAGTTTCTCTCCAACGAGCATCCACGGGATCGAGCTTTATCTGGGATCGACGACCGCTCCCGCTCGATACACCTACACCCGCGACGTGTCGAGTTGCGGCACGATCCTGATCTGGTCGAGGGGGCCAGACACCGATCCCATAGGGCCCATGCCCACACCGTTAGTGGATCTCGAGGACCTGGTCTCTCATCTCTCCGTCTTCAACGCGGATCAAGTTGATCGTCGCGCCACTCTCGATACCACCCGGCTCCTTCAATTGAGTTTCCCCCCTGGCCTTTTTGCCGCCGGCATTCACGGCCTCGTCATCGCGGAGTTCGTAGTGGACACCGCCGGCAGAGTGGAAGATGGAACGGTCGGGATTGTCTCGTCGACCGCGTCGCTCTTCACCGACGCAGTCCGTGTTGCCCTCGCGAGCGCAACCTACGTCCCGGCTTTGAAGAACGGACATTCCGTTCGGCAGCTCGTTCACCAGCCATTCGAGTTCTCCGTCGACAGGCAGGCGAGAGCGCGGTAGGAATCCTCGTGGCGCAACGGGTTCAGATCCATGCTGGTGCTTGCGCCGAATTGTGACTGAACCAAACCCATCCGCTAGTCGACAAATTTTGATTAGACACACGAAACCCTTGCGCCGTTCGGTGACGTGCGCTATTACTTTGGGCGCAACGAGTTCCGTCACACCTCAGCAGTTGATGTTGGGCCGGTAGCGACCAAAAAAAAACGGCGCCCAAGCGGCAGCCATGATCGTGGATTCTGGAGATTGCTAGCTCGGATAACCCGTCCGTCCTAGACAGCCTCTCCTTTTCGTTTTCGTGTTCCTGTGTTCCTGAAACCGAAGCCCGGTTCCCACGTTGCGTGCACCCTTACCCGGAAAGGAGGAGATCGCACCCGTTCGCCGTCCCCTGTCGCACCGAGACCGATGGTCCAAGTACCTCGCTCTCTTTCGTGGTCCTCGAAAATCCTTCTGAGGTAGGCATGACGAAACTATTACGTTCTACTACGCTTTTTGTTGGGGCGCTCCTCGTGTTGACTGTAGTCGCGCCCGCTGTGGCGCAAGGTCAGGCAGCAGTTCTTACCGGGCGCGTGCTCTCCGACCAGGGCCAGCCGCTGGCCGGCGCCAACGTGTTCCTTCCCGAGCTGAACATCTCCGTTGCGACCAATCAATCGGGCGCATTCACGATCACCATTCCTGCCGCGAGAGTTCGTGGCCAGCCAGTCGTCGTGAGAGCCCGTGCGATCGGGTATCAGCCCGGCGCTACCCCGATCAGTCTTGCCGCCGGCGCCCAGACACTGGATTTCAGCCTGAAGCGGGATCTGACTGAGCTCAGCGCGGTGGTTGTCACGGGTGTGACCAGGGCCACGGAGCAGATAAAGCTTCCGTTCACTGTGACCCGCGTCGATACCTCGGACATGCCCGTCTCCGGATCAAACCCACTGACACAACTTCAGGGCAAGATTCCCGGCGCGCTGATTGTAAACGCGAGTGGACGCCCAGGTGCAGCGCCGTCGATCGTCCTTCGCGGACCGGTATCGCTCAATGCAACGGGGCGCACACAGCAGCCGCTCTATCTCCTGGACGGGGTACCGCTTTCTGGCGGGCTGCCCGACATCAACCCGAACGACATTGAAGATGTTGAAGTCGTCAAAGGAGCCGCGGCGGCCTCTCTTTACGGTGCCCGGGCGGGCGCCGGAGTCATCAACATCACGACGAAGAGCGGGAAGAACGCGCCGGAAGGCGTCCGGTTCGGGCTGCGTACAGAGGCCGGCACCAGCGACATCGAGCGGGCCTTCCCGCTGGCCACTCGCAGTGCTCTCGCCACTGATCCAACCGGTCAGCTTTTCTGCACCACCGAAGTCGTCGGCGGCTCGCCCTGCGCACGCCTGATCGACTGGGACCAGGAAGTTCAACGCATCAACAACTCGGGCGAAGATTTTTCGCTGCCTCCTCAGAAATTCTTGCGCGACTTCGGCATTGGTCTGGCGCCAAACTACGCTTCGCTCACCGGGCTCTATCTAACCACAGCGTGGCCGCACATGCGCGACCCGGTCGGTCAGGTCGTCAGTCCCTCGAAGTACGGAAACACCAATCTGGACATGAGGGGGAAGGTCGGAAACACCGGCATTTACGCGAGTCTCTCGAATTTCGTACAGGAAGGCGCCATCAAGTTCCTTCCAGGCTTCACTCGAAACTCGGCGCGCGTAAACGTCGATCAGCGGTTCGGCGATCGAATCAGCGCGAACGTGAATTCTTACTACGGCCAGACTATCGATCACGGTTCGAATTTCGACGAGACGTCCGGCACCGCGGGAACCTGGTTCAACCTCACTCGCGCTCCATGGATTTCTGACATGCTGGCGACAGACAACCTCGGCCGAGTCGTTGTCCGGCAGAATCCTCTCGACCAGGGCACACAGAACTTCAACCCGCTCTATTCGACGGCGTACAACAAACGCACTGATCGGGGCACGAGATTCGTGGGCGGAACTTCGCTCCGCTATACCCCGCTTGATTGGCTCAACCTCGAGGCCAACGCAGGCTACGATCGTTCAACCGCGTACACGCTACAGATGCGCGACAAGGGATGGCGCGTCACAGCGGCGGCTCCGAGTACATCCGCCGGCTTCATACAGAATGGCGGGCTCGACAACGAGACCTTCACCACGTCACTCAGCGGATCGGCGACTCGCACGTTCTTCAACGATCTGAACGCTACTTTCTCGACCCGTTACGTCTATTCTGACCAGACATTACGCGCGGACTCCTTGAGCGGCACGGACATCGTCATCGGTGGCCTCGAGTCGGCGGATGCGGCGACGAAGAATTTCTCGATCTCGTCGGGCACACAGGCGATTCGCGACATGGGCTTCTTCACCGGCGTCGATTTCGATCTCAAGGATCGCTACATCCTCGGCGCCCTGGTCCGTCGCGATGGCAGCTCGCTCTTTGGAGCTGGAAATCGCTGGGCGACCTTCGGCCGCGGATCCGCGGCGTGGATCGCTTCACGCGAGCCATGGTGGCCCGCGATAGACGCGCTAAGCCTCTTCAAGCTGAGAGCGTCGGTCGGCACCACTGGCCAGCGCCCCCGCTTCAACGCTCAATATGGTACTTACACTCTGGGAACCGGCGGTACGTTCAACCCCGCCAACCTGGGAAACCCGAACCTGAAGCCGGAGATAAATCGAGAGACCGAGCTCGGGACCGATCTGGAGTTCTTCCGTCGTGTCGCGTTCAACCTCTCGTACGCCAAGGCGGTCATCGATCGGCAGATCCTCCCGGTGAAGCAGCCGACGGCGACAGGATTCTCGAGTCAGTGGATCAACGCTGGTGTGATCACCAACAAGACGTGGGAAGCCACCTTGAACGTTCCCATTCTCCAGCGTGAAAGCCTTAATTGGTCGACCCGACTGATCTACGATCGCACGCGAAGCATCCTGACGCGACTCGACGTGCCCGAGTTCGTCGGCACGATCACGCCGGGGCCGGCCAACGCGTTCGACATCTTCAAGTTCCGCACAGGGGAAGAGATCGGCACCATTTACGGATTCGACTATGTGAGAAAGTGCAGTCAGCTGCCGGCGCCATTCAGCGCGGATTGCGGCAGCGCCAACAGCTCGTTCAGGACCAACGACCAGGGGTACATCGTCTGGGTAGGCCAGGGCAATCAGCTGACGGAGGGAATCACACGTAACCTCTGGACCACAAACCTTGCACAAGGCACTGGACCCTGGGGCAACAGGACTAACTGGGGAATGCCGATCACGTTGCGCGATTCTCTCGGTAACATTGCAACTGTCCCGGTGGGCAACGGGCTCCCCAGATTCCATTGGGGCCTGTCGCAGAACCTTGATTACAAGAAGTTCAACGTCTACGGCTTGCTGGATGCCTATCGCGGTCAGAAGCTGTGGAACATCGCTTATCACTGGTCGCATGGTGATTTGCAGAGCTCGGACATCGATCAAACCGGGAAGACTGTCGAAACCGCGAAGCCGATCGGCTATTACTGGAGACGCGGTCCGTCCAACTCCCCGGGCGGCAATTCGGGTGTGGGTGGACTCTATGATGCCCTGGCTCCGAGCACCTTCTCGGTGGAAGATGCGAGTTACGTAAAGCTTCGCGAGCTGAGCGTCAGCTACCGTGTGGGCGCTCTTGCCGGCACCGGTGACTGGAAGCTCGGTTTTGTTGGTCGCAACCTGCACACCTGGACGAAGTACAGGGGATTCGACCCGGAATCCGGTAACACAACCGGTCCGCTCAACTCATCGGCCCTTACGCCGGTGGCCGGTTATCGGTTCCCGAACCTGCGCACGTACACGGTTCAGCTTTCCACGTCGTTCTAGCCAATAACGGATCGATGAGCTGACGAGGTGAGCCGCTACCACTAGCGGCTCCCCTCGTCCCCCACTTCCAGATTCAGTGAGGTTCGTAATGCGTCACAGAACTAATGTCAGATTGTGGTTTGCGGGGGCCGCTGTTTTTTCGGTGCTGCTTGGTGCGTGTCGGGACAACCCGCTCAGCGTAAACAACACTCAGCAGCCCAACGTCACCGGGGTGTTCTCAACTCCGGGCAACGTGGAGACGGCACTATCGAAGCTGTTCGAGCAGATGTACAACGGTCATCTCGGAAGTGCGGACGACATCATGACGCAGACGATTACGATGTCGTTTGAAAGCGCGTCTCAGCTCGGAAACTTCGGAATGGGCACCCGCGGATCGATCCCACGGAGCCCGATCGATAACTCCATCGGAAACAATGTCGCGGCGGGCAACTTCCGGGATTTCGACTTTCTCAGCAGAAATGCGCGACTAGGTGCGACCGCTGTCGCGGCACTCAACCGTTTCATGGCGGCGAACAATGGTACCGCACTGGGCACGGCAGCCCGCGACGCCAGAGCGAGGTCATTTGGCTACTTCAATATCGGTTACGCGCTTGGCAATCTGGCGCTGATCTACGACTCGGCGGCGATCATCTCTCCGCAGGATGCGATCGATCCCGCGACAGGTAATTTCGCCATTCCACCGTTCTCCCCGTCGAATCTGGTCATGGACGCGGCGCTCAAGAGTCTCGATTCCGCCATCGCGATCGCTACTGCGGGACCTGCATCATCGATTTCTGCGGATTGGCTCGCGCAAACCGCGGACATGACCAATGCGAACTACATAAAATTGCTTCGCTCGTACAAGGCGAAGTTCCGCGCCGGACTGGGCCGGACACCGACCGATCGTGCGACGGCGGATTGGAACGCCATCATCGCCGATGCGACGAACGGGATAACCTCAGATTTCGTCATTCAGGTGAACGCCGTGACTGGCTGGAGCGGCGCGGTGGCTTCGCAGCTCGCTACGGCGACGACGTGGAGCCAGATGACGCCATTCATTTTCGGTATGGGTGACACCACGGGCGCCTACACCACCTGGCTTCAGCAAGCGCTGACGGCTCGGACGCCGTTCCTGATGAGAACTCCCGACAAACGGTCTGGAACACCGGCCTGCAGCATCCTCTACTTCCGCGCCCGTCCGACTGGTGAAGATTCTCCCGCGGATCCATGGGGCACTTGGTTCTACGATAATTGGCGCAGCTGGGCCATCCGTGCCGCCGGGGGTAACGGTCCTTATGTGTTGTTCGCCGTCGCGGAAAACGACATGCTCGCGGCTGAAGGCTACCTGCGGACTGGACAATTTGCTCCGGCCGTAACGGTGATCAACAAATACCGCACTCGCGCAGGTCTGCCAGCGATCGGGGCAGTTGCAGCGATCACGGACCAGGTGCCGAACAGCAGCCCGACCGCGAACGATTGCGTGCCTCGGGTACCGCAGCCGCCCAATTACAACACCACTGCATGCGGCAGCGTGTTCGAGGCGATGAAGTGGGAGAAGCGGCTGGAGACGAACCTTATCGGCTATGCGCAATGGTATGTCGATTCGCGCGGATGGGGTGACCTCGTGGTGGGCACCGCGCTGGAATGGCCCGTTCCGTATCAGGAGCTGTTCGCGCGCGGTAAAGCGAGCTATACGACGAGCGCTCGCTCCGTGAAAGGCACGTACGGCTTCTAAGCGGAAGCCGAGGCGGTGGTTGTGATTCAATCGAATGAATTCGAGAGCGAGGTGGCTGGACGTGACGAACAATCACGCCCAGCGCCTGTCTCGGCAGTTCGTATGTCCGGCGCGTTTCTGTTGGTGTTTCTACTGGGGTTTACGTCCGGGTGTTACACCTTCATACCAGTCGCCAGCTCTCCTTCACCGGGCACACGACTGGTTCTCGGACTGAATGATCAGGGGCGCGTGACTCTGGGTCAGAGCGTTGGTCCGTCTGCGCAGCAAATCGAGGGAACGCTCGAGACGAAGACCGATTCCGCATATGTGATCTCCGTCAATTCGGTGAGTTACTTCAATGGCGGCACCAATGTCTGGTCCGGAGAGCCCCTCACGGTGCCAACTTCCGTCGTTCAGGATGCAAAGGAGCGGCGTTTTTCTCCGAGCAAGACCGCACTCGCCGTTGGCGTTGGAATAGCCGCGGTACTGTCGTTCATTTTGACACGGAGTCTCTTCGGGTCTTCAAGTCCAGATCAAACACCCAATCCGGGTCCGCCTAACGGCTCGTAACGATTTCTCAATAGATAGCTCGGTCCGACGTTTCTCAAACCAACAGACTTTTTTCTGGAGTACCGCTAATGCGTCTTTCTCGTTTCGTTACGTTTTTCGCCGCCGTCGCGGCAGTGACTGCCTGTGGTAGCGACAAAGTCACTGACCCGTCGTTCCCACCACTCGCGGGCGTACGGTTCATCAACGGTGTTTCGGACACGAGCGCGATCGATATCAGGGCGATCGACCAGATTGCGCTCTCGCCCGTTGCCAACGCGCTCCCTTATCGCAACGGCACGCAGCACCAGCCGACGGAAGCGAAGGACCGACACTTCCGCGCGTTCATCACCAGCACGAACCCCGCGATTACATCGAATCCGATCGTGGATACGACGCTCACTTTCGCTGCGAATACGAGGTATACCGTCCTGCTCACAGGGGCGGCGCGGACAAAGGTGCGGTTCGTCCTCATTACGGACGATCCCCCAGCGGTCGCTGCCGGCCAGATCTTCATCCGCAGTGTAAATGCCAGCAGCGGCGCGATCGACGCCTACGTTGTCGATTCGACGAACACGGCAATTTCCGGCACCGCATCGGCTGCGAACGTTGCTCCCCTGGCGACATCGGGATATCTGACGCGGGCGATGGGGAAGGTCGCGATGCGCGTGACTCCCGCCGGCTCGGTTACCGTTTCCGCCTCGCAACAGGGGCCTCCGGCGCCGGCAACTTTACCTGGCGAGATTCCCGCCGCTGGCGTCACCACCGCCGGAACGCCGTTCTCGGTTTATTTCTTCCCCGCCGGTGTTCCCGGAAGTCCGACCGCGCCAGCGACCGGAACCAATGCTTGCGGAGGTGCCGCGCCTTTGATCTCCTGCAATCCGACGGTCGTCTGGTTCGTCGATCGCGTTCCAACGTCGTAAGTCCTGTGCCCGCGTTGCGGGCCGGAATTTGAAAGCGCGCCGCCGGAATCATCCGGTGGCGCGCTTTTGCATTTGCGGCCATTCGCCTGGCGACGGATCTTAACGTCCCAGATGACCACCGCCCTCTGGATTCTCGGAGCCACACTCCTCGCCACCGTGGCGACAATCATTGTCGTGCGACTGCGCGGTACGCGGATCGCTCTGCGCGCGCTTCATCGCTCGCGCTCGAGGATCGATCGCTTCAAGCTCACCAAGAAGCCATTCATCAGGCAAACACTCCTCGCCGACGAGGCGATCGCACAGGCCGTTCGAGAACACGCCGCCGAGAATAACATCGACGAAGGAAAGGCGTGGAGTCGAGTCGAAGAGTACATCGACGAGATCGTGCCCTTCTTCAATATTCTCACCTACTACAAGATCGGCCTCGTCGTAAGCAGAGTGCTGCTCAACTTTTTCTATAAGGTGTCGGCGGAGTACGCGGGACGCCCTTCGCAGGGCACGCTTCCCCGCGATGCGATCGTGATCTACCTCATGAATCACCGGTCCAACGCGGACTACGTTCTCGTCGGGTACGTGCTGTCGGGGCAGGTCGCGATCTCTTATGCCGTCGGCGAATGGGCGCGGACGTTTCCCCTCGAGTACATCTTCAAATCCTTCGGCGCGTATTTCATCAGGCGAAAATATCGGGAGAAGCTCTATCACACCGTGCTCGAGCGATACGTGCAGCTCATCACGCGCAACGGAGTGACGCAGGGCATCTTCCTCGAGGGCGGATTGAGCCGAGACGGAAAGCTCGGCAAAGCGAAGATCGGGCTCCTCGACTACGTGCTCGGCGTCGCGCGCGAGCCGTTGATGCGGCAACGACTCTACATAGTGCCGGTGGCGATCAACTACGATCGCGTGCTGGAGGACCGCTCACTCCTGCGCGAGCTCGATGCGCGGGAAGGACGGCGGCGTCCCACGCGACGCGCGCAGCTGGGCGAGGTGTTGCGCTACGTGTGGTGGAACATGGCGCGCCTCGTGGCGAGAAGATGGAGGCGATACGGACGTGCGGCGGTCGTCATCGGCGATCCATTTCCACTGGCGCCGTGGCTCGATGAGCAGGACCGTGAGGCGGAGGGAGGGCTGTTCGCGATCGAGCGAGCGGAGCGTCTGGCGCGAGTTCAGAAACTGTCGGATTCCGTGCTCGACGCATGGGGGAGATGCGCGACGTGCTGCGCGAGCTCAATGCGCGAGTGATCCATCACGAGGGAAGCGTCGACGACATCTTCGACCGCGCGTGGCGCATGTTGAAGATGCGTCGGATCCTGGTGCGAGTCGGTGCGGGATATTCGGTGCTGCCCGGCAATCGTCCGCTCGTGAGCTACTACGCCAACAGCATCAGCCACTTGCTCGGACCATTCGCGGAAGGAGTTCGCGAGCGCGATCAACTACCCGCGCTTGCTGCTGGAACCATCAGCGCTCTCTAGAAATCGCGGCCGCAACTCCGCATCACGCGCAGCTCCGAATTGCGCGGCAACCGTTTCCGCAATTCGCCGCAAATCCCACCACCACGTTTGCAACTCTCTCGCAACTCTATTGTAGTCGGCGCTGTCAAACTGGGAGGAGAAACCACGAGCGCTGCAGCTCAGCCACAGCAATTCGTGGATCGTTCGCGTAGCGATTCGTGCCCGTGACCCGACGAAATGATCCTTTCGACTGTCTAATACTTCACTTGGCACTTGCGTGTACACCACTCTAGTATTCGAAAGAATGCCATCCCTACCAGTGCAACGCGCTTCGACACAACATCGTGCCGCTAACAACCGTTCGGGAGAAACGGTTAATCAGCGCGCAGTTCGGATTGCATATCGATGCCCGCTCCGTCGCAGAGCGAGCGATCACAGCGCCCGTATAAACGGGTTCACCATCAGGAGGCGAGGTACATGGATTATTCTCAGTCAAGAGCTCGGCCGGCTTCCGGTTCCCACCCACCCAATTCAAAGAATAGCCTAGAGAAAAGATTCGTAAGAAAGTTCATTGGCGCTTTAGCGCTCCTCGTCAGCGCCGCATCTACGCTCAGTGCGCAGAGTGGTACGACGATCTCCGGCACGGTGACGAACGAGCAGGGCGTCCCGCTTCCCGGAGCGACGGT
>WNEZ01001461.1_pt1 | contig 34432 bp, 27 predicted proteins | sample 5400521 | NCBI WGS metagenome assembly WNEZ01 (sample SAMN13153339, study PRJNA577476) | soil metagenome | isolation source: 120 cm saprolite under Douglas fir tree site 2 hole 1 replicate 1 | place: USA:California | collected 2015-04-18 | reverse complement strand
GCCTGGTTCGAAGAGAGCGATGCAGAGACTTGCCCCAGGACAATGGTTGTCGCCAACAGTACCAGCGTGATCACAAGCGGTATACTCAGGGAGGAACGAGGGCGTTTATGCCGCTGTTCCGCGTCCTTCAGATCATCCGGGGATGATTTCCGCGCGATTTTATCGGTGATAGACATGAGAACTCCTACTGCGGCGCTACGGCGGGCATGAGATGGTATTCCATTTTCAAGGCAATGATGCGTGTAGCGGCCTGGTCAACGCGAGCCTTGGAAAGCGTGCCGTTCTGCAGGGCAGCTTTGAGTCCATTTAACATCTGGATCATTTGATCAGCGTCGGTAGGCCCGAGCAGCATGTCATTGCCTGCGTTAAGAGCCAGCACTGCCGCCTCTGGCATGCTCCATTTTTGGGAGATGCCCTGCATGTACAGGGCATCTGTTAAAACAACTCCATCAAAGCCAAACTGCTTGCGCAGGATATCGGTCATGAAGATGTGCGAAAGTTCCGCAGGGTAGACAGGGTCGATCGCTGGCATCAGCACGTCGGTCGACATAATCATCCCCGGCTGCTCGAGCTTGTTCTGCGTCTGAATAAAGTACTTGAACGGCGCCAGCTCGACCGAGTAGATTTGCTCTCGCGTGCGCTTCACCACTGGCAGAGTTGCATGAGCATCGGGCACCGCGTCACCCAGGCCAGGGTAGTGTTTGATGCAGCCCACAACGCCATCGCCCTGCAGGGTTTGCAGGTATGGACCCGCGAACTTGATCACCTCTTGCGCTGTATTCCCAAATGTGCGGTCCACCATATCAAAGCCGTTGACCAGATTCACATCCACGTCGGGAGCCAGGTTTTCATTAATACCCAGCGCAAGCAGTTCATGTGCAACCCTGTTCGCTTGCTTAACTGCTACATTGGGATTGCCCGTTGCTGTTATATCCGATGCTGAAGGACGCGGCGGGTAAATATTCTTTAAGCGATGGATATACGGGCCGCCCTCTTCATCCGTTGAGATGAGCAGTGGTAGCTGCGCCCGTTTCTGCATCTCAGCGATGTCATGCCTGGTCTGGGCGAAGGTTTTCATCTGGAATTCGTACATAATGACGCCGCCAGCGTGCAACTGGTTGATCATCATATCGAGCTGCGGCGAATAGTAATCTTCAGCATACTCGACCATAATCAGTTGGCCCAGCTCCTCGTCGAGAGTCATACGCGAAACGTACAGGCTGGCAAGCTGTTTATATTGCATATAGGTCACGAGATGCCTGATTGAATTGATTTGAGATGGATTGAGCAGCGGTTGCATGAATGGACCCGTCACTACAAGCGATGTGGGTGCCGGTTGTCCCTGCGTTCCTACGAACATGCGCGGTCCATACAGGCTGCCAAAGGCGATAACCCCAACCAGGAGCACCAGTGTCACAAGTATTGGCACTCCCAGGCGACGACGTGTGGCATGCTGTGTGGAGACAGGCCTGGTCACCGCGGGTGCTGCAGCGGGTAGCAGTGGAATGGTGGAATATGTTTCGTAGGTGTACGGGGATCCATTCATTGTGTCGGGTCTATTAGCTAAAGTTCGCTCGGGAGAGATAGGAGATCTTTGAGATGGCTGATCAGTGATAGACATAGCAGCTCCTGATAGTACTCTTTTATTTATTATAACCCAGGCTCCAGTAGGTTTCCCCTCTCATAGGTAACGCGCTGCTATATGCTTCCACATTACACCTGCGGAATCACCATTCAGGACACTGCTTCTTACCTGATGCCAGGCAACAGAAGGCGATACCTATTCCGCAACTATTCACTGGAAGCATTTAGTGTAATACGTCACTTTCCATTCTCCTTTACATCCTACCCGTTGACAGTGCGGTCTCCGGGCTTAAGTGGATATCGTTTTGGCGGTTTGACAACGATAACAGTTTTATCATCGGTCGCTTCTGTAACATCTGCACCAGATGTGTCGCCTGATACGGTCGGCTCTGGTACATCGCTCAACGCAGGAGTTTGTAGTCGTCGCTGTGACGAAGTTCGTACATTTGGAACTACCGATGCAGGTTGCAACGAGTAGTCAAAGACCACCTTGATGGCGCGGCAGTCTGCCTTATCTGTGGCGGTAGTCAGCGCTCGCTGGTACTCGCTGAGCGGGAAACGATGAGTGATCAACTGCGCAGGATTAAGTTGCCCGCGCAGGATCATCTCAGTAGCTATGGCAAATGTTGAACAGCGTGATTGGGTTCCGATGGGCCAGGTCTCCGTGCCGTGAGCGAGCGTGCCGATCAGGTCGACCTCTTGATACCAGACTGGCGTGAGGTCCAGGTGCATTAAGTGCAGACTGACTCCTACTACTACCACGGCGCCACCAGCTCGCGTCCAACGCAATGCTTCGTGAATGGTGCGTTCTTTGCCGATAGTATCATAGATGACATCATAGCCGCCCAATAGCATCTGGTTGCCCATGGGGCCCTGGTAGAGTTGTGCGCCTGTAACGCGCTGTACTGCCTGGTAGCCGTCCTGCGGGTAGAGAATATGGGCCGCTCCCAGGCGGGTAGCCTGTTCTACCTGGAAGGGGTAACGAGCGGCCACGCTGGTCTCGGCCTGGGGAATAAGGGCATGGATGACTTGCAAAAGGAGCAATCCGATGGTGCCAGCACCAATAACCAGGACACGATCACCCGGCCGGGGCAAACGGCGCAAGACAGCATGCACGGCCACGGCGGTCGGCTCCATGAGAACAGCCTGCTCGTCATTCATCACCGGGGGGATACGAAAGAGCTGCTGTTCGTGCAGCAGCATCTCTTCGCTCCATCCTCCGCCGAAGGGATACGGCCCGGGGAAATTAGCGCGTTCGCAAAGATTGTAGTTGCCAGCAGCGCATGAACGACACGCGGGTTGTACACCCGTTGATAGGCAATTGGGGCCGCTCTGTAGCGCCACGCGATCACCAACGCGAAGCTCCTGTACTTTGTCACCCACTTCGATGACTTCGCCGACAACCTCGTGACCAGGATAGGAATACTCATGACTGGGGAGAGCAGCGGGTGCGATGCGAAAGTCGCCATCAGTATAGATCAGGTGCAGATCACTTCCACAGATACCGGCGAGACGATTGCGTACACTGCACCTGCAGAGGAGCAAAGGAAGAAAAATAGGCTCCTCGCCAGAAGCGACCGATTAGCTGAGTGGGAATGACACGTCTCAGGCTGAGTTCCATGGTTGAGGTCCACACGACAGAACCCTCCTTACTTGGACATGATCACTATCTATTAGTATACACACCTTTGAAGTGTACCATGCTTACAAGAGAGGGTCAATCTCGATAGGAGCCGTAGCAGGGCCTTTTAAAAGTCGTTCAAAGGGGTGCAGGGTCCTCCCTGCCGGGGTTTGGGGTGTCCCCAAGCTGCTTTTTCCCCTCCCTCGCCGCCGCCTGCGGCGGGCAAAAGAAGAAAAAGAGGTTTTTCGGGGACACCCCGCACCCCGCAAAAGGGCTAGCCGCCCCTTTGAACCCCACTTGAGGGACTTTTAAATTGCCCTGGAGCCGTGGGCAGCGCAATGGTAAACGTTGTGTTCCCAGGTTCGCTCTGGGCGATCAGATCACCATGATGCGCATACACGATGGCAAGGGCAATCGACAACCCCAGCCCTGCGCCAGCAATCGGCGTACCATCGGCTGACACGGGCGAGTACCGTCCACGATAAAAACGCTCAAAGACATGCGGTAAATCTTCCTCTGCGATCCCTTTACCATTATCGATCACATGCATCAGTATGGTGTTATCCTGCTTATCAATAGCCAGGACGATCCAACCCTCGGCACCCAGGCGACCGTACTTAAGGGCATTGTCGAATAAGATCAGCAGCACCTGCTTAAGCCGGTCTACATCGGCTAGCACCTCTAATTGTTCATCTTCCGTCGCCAACTGTAATGACACGTCACGTCCATCGACAGCCAGTATCCTCGTTTGTTCTAACGCCTCGACTCCCAAATCCAGCATATTGACGCGCTCGATGTGCAGCGGGTTACCCTCATCCATCCTCGCCAGCGCCAGCAGGTCGTTTATCAAGCGCGACATACGCTCAGTCTCATTTTTCATCAGTTTCAATGATCGCTGCAATGTCTCTGGATCATCTTTCGCTCCGCGCATCAATACATCCGTGAAGCCGCGCAAAGAGGTGAGCGGGGTACGTAGCTCGTGTGAAGCATCTGAGACGAAACGACGCGTACGGTCCTCTGAGGCCCGTTGCTCCTCAAATGCATGTTCGATCTGGTCGATCATTTCGTTAAAACTGGCTGCCAGTTCGCCCACCTCGTCATTGCTCTGAGGCAAGCGCACGCGCTGTTTGAGGTCGCCGAAGGCTATCGCCTGGGCGGCGTCCCGCATGTGCCTCAGCGGATTGAGCAGCAAGTTGGTGAAGAAAAAGATAGCTGCACTGCCAATGCCGATAATAACGATTGTCGCTATGACTATCATTATCATCAAACGGTTAAGGATAGCTCCATTGTTTGCCAGGACTCTCTGCGGCAATGCAGTCAATCCATTATTGTAGAGCTGTGTGGCTGCAGAGCCGTATATAAAGCCGCTGAGAATGAGCAATAAAATAACGAAGAGCGCAATAAAGACGAGCGGGATCTGCCAGCGCAGGTTAAAAAATGGGCGCAGCCATCTGTTTATACGCTGATTCCGCTGTGGAACTGCGTGTATCCCCACTTCGGATCGACTATCTGCACCGGTTGGAGTACTGGCTGTTATGTCCTGGACTGCAGCTTGTAAACGCCAGGAGGCAATATCCTGCGCTCCCTCTGCGCTTTGCTGATCCTGGAGGCGGCGTATGCGCTGTTGCAAAGAGGAAGCGGAGGGTGCTTCTGGAGCCAGGTAGAGTGGTCGTGTTATGTGTACAGTGGGCGAACTGACCGAATTCGGCTCTGACAACATACTCCTCTAGCCTTTCAACACGTATCCCACACCTCGGACGGTCTGAATGAGGCGCGGTGTGCTGGGTGAATCCTCTATCTTCTCGCGCAGATAGCGCACATAAACCTCGATGATATTCGTCTCGCCAAGGAAATCGTACCCCCACACTTTGTTGAGTATCGTCTGACGATCAAGCACCTGGCGGGGATGACTCATGAAAAGGTGCAGCAAGTTATACTCTGTCGCCGTCAGCTCGATGGGACGCCCCGCTCGTGTCACCTCGTGCGTGCCGGCGTTCAACTGCAAGTCGCCGAATTGTAGAATCTGGGGCTGCCGCCCGTCGCCTCCTTGCTCGCCTGCGCCGCGATTCTGCCGCCGTAGTACAGCACGAATACGTGCCACCAGTTCCTCGAAACTAAACGGCTTTGTTAAATAATCATCAGCCCCGGTATCAAGGCCAGTGATGCGATCATGGACATCATACTTTGCGGTGAGCATGAGAATAGGCACATCTCTCGTCGTCGGGTTGCTCCGCAAGCGGCGACATACTTCCAGACCATCCATACTTGGCAGCATCAGATCCAAGATTACAAGATCAGGGTTGACGCGCTGGGCCGCTGCTAATCCTTCTGGACCGTCAGCAGCGGCCTCTACCTGAAAGCCCTCGTACTTAAGTCCCAACTTTATAAACTCGACGATATTTTCGGTGTCGTCGATGACCAGTACCTTCAATGGTGGCAGACCGTCCTGGCTTGCCTGACCATAGGGTCCCTGCTGCATCATGTACCTCCCTGGTATGACTATGTTCCTTCAGCATTCATTATAGATAGCGCTTTGCATAAGTGCAAGGAGAAACGCTCCCGGGTCGCTTTTCTCAGGGGAAATTAATCTTTATTAAGTAGCAATGACCTGGGGTAATACGCTGATGAGAGGTCAAACCTGAGCAGAAATTAAATCTTTCGCGGACTATGCCGAAGTCGTAGCGCGGCGGCTGGGAGATCGTGTTGACTGGTGGCTCACACACAACGAACCGTGGTGTACCGGCTATCTGGGCTATGGTATTGGTATACACGCTCCGGGGGTGCGTGATATGCAAGCAGCGGTTACTGCGGTACATCATGTCCTGCTTTCACACGGATTGGCAATGCCGCGCCTGCGTGCAAATACTCGCCCTGCAGCGCAGTTGGGCATCGCGATTGACCTCTACCCCGTCGAGGCCGCCGATGATCGTCCCGAGACCTTGCAGGCCGTCGCATATGCAGATGCCTTCAGAAATCGCTGGATGCTCGATCCCATCTTCCGCGCTCGCTATCCCGAGGGTTTCTTCGCAGCATCGAAAGTATCGCCGCCAGCAATGGAGGACGATGACCTCGCTATCATCGCGACCCCTATTGACTTCCTGGGTCTCAACTACTATTCACGCTGGGTGGTTCGCGCCACACGGTCTCCGGGAGATTACCTGCCCCCCAGGCAGGATTCCTCAACCCTGGAGACTGGAGAAGCAAATGGCTCCGCTGCACCCGTTTACGAGCAGGTAGTGATTCCTGGTGCCAGCTATACAGAGATGGGCTGGGAGGTCTATCCCCAGGGATTGGCCGAGGTACTACTCTGGCTTCACGACAACTATGCGCCTCGCGCAGTCGTCATCACCGAGAATGGCGCTGCTTTTACCGATCACTGGGACGGCGGCAATACTATCAACGACTCTCAAAGGGCATATTACCTGCGTGAGCATATTTCGGCCACAGGTCAGGCCCTGGCGCAGGGCGTACCAATGCTGGGCTATTTTGCCTGGTCATTCCTGGACAACTATGAATGGGCGCAAGGCTACAGCAAGCGCTTCGGCATCGTCTATGTAGATTATGCCACGCAACGCCGTATCGTGAAGGACAGTGGCCGCTGGTATGGGGACTTCATTGTGGAACAACGCAAACGGCAGTGAGCCAGGGCGGGGGCAAGCCCCGCCCCTACCATACACGGATCCTCTGGCCCTGCCGTATATGGTAGGGGCACCCCTTGCGGATGCCCATAGGCGTCACGTTAAGGGCGTAGGCGCGACATTTATGGCGCTGGGGGGGCGGGACGGCCTCGCCTGGGATACCTCCCCACCCCCGCGCGATGAATCGCGGTCCCTCGATAAATCGGGGACCTACAACGCCGTTATCTCGTTCTGTTAACTTGACGCCTATGGGGCACCCCTTGCGGGTGCCCTGCACACTAATCTTCGTCATTGTTGCCCGGCTTTTCCAGGCCAGCCATTGCTAACCCGCGATGGAGCACGCGCAGGCAGAGGAAGGCGCATTTGGTGCGCGCGGGGCTGATCGCGATGCCGAGGGCATCCAGTACCTCATCCTTGCCAAGACGAATGACTTCCTGTGTTGTCTTACCCTCGATCATCTCTGAGAGCATAGAGGCTGATGCCTGGCTGATGGCACAGCCACGTCCCTGGAAGCGCACGGCCGTCACATGGTCGCCCTCTATCTGTAGATCAAGCGCGAGCTGATCGCCACAGAGGGGATTGGAGTCTTCGGCATGCACATCAGGTTGCTCTAGCTTCCCATAGTTGCGTGGGTTTCGATAATGATCCAGGATGTATTCACGATAGTCCATTGACATGGGTAATTCTCCAGCCAGGGTCCATAGGCGTCAAGTTAACGGAGCAATATGGAGTAGTAGTTGCGCGATTTATCGCGCGGGGTGGGAGGGAGGCCATCAACCAGCTTTCTCCCTCCCCAAGCCGCAATGAATTGCGCACCTACACCCCTACAGGTTGAAAATTTGCAAGGCTTTGTGCAGGCCCTGCACCAGCACATCGATTTCTTCTGGTATTGTATAAACATAGAAGCTGGCCCGTGCCATTGCAGCGAGGCCGAACCGCTCCACGAGTGGTTGCGCGCAGTGGTGACCGGCGCGGATGGCGATACCCATCTCCTGGTCAAGGATAGAGGCCAGATCATGCGGGTGAATATCCCCCAATGTGAAGGATATCACGCCCCCGCGTTGAGCAGCCTCCGGTCCGTAGATCGTTAAACCTGGCACAGACCGCAGCTGCTCCATCGCGTAGCCGGTAATCTCTTGCTCGTGCCGCTGCACGTTCTCCATGCCGAGCGCGGCCAGGTAATCGACGGCTACACCTTCACCGATGGCCTCAGCAATCGCGGGCGTGCCCGCCTCAAACTTCCATGGCAGGTCATTCCAGCTCGACTCGCGTAGTCCTACCTTGCGAATCATTTCGCCTCCGCCCATGAAGGGAGGCATCGCTTCCAATAGATCGCGCTTGCCGTACAGTACGCCGATACCCGTGGGACCCAGCATCTTGTGCCCGCTGAAACACAGGAAATCCGCGTCAAGCTCCTGCACATCCACCGCCAGATGTGGGACACTCTGCGCCCCGTCTACCAGAACGGTAGCACCGGCGGCATGGGCCTGGGTGATCATCTGCCTGGCGGGATTGATCGTGCCCAGCACATTAGACATATGCGTGAAGGCTACCAGTTTCGGCTGCTGCTGCAATAGTTGCTCATAGACATCCAGGCGCAGGAGACCATCATCAGTAACAGGGACAAATTCTAGTCGCGCTCCTGTACGTTGAGCGAGCAGTTGCCAGGGAATGAGGTTGCTGTGATGCTCCATTTCGGTCAGCACAACCAGGTCGCCTGCGAAGATATTAGCGCTGCCCCAACTATATGCGACGAGATTGATGCTTTCGCTGGTATTGCGTGTAAAAATGACCTGTTTACTCTGGCGCGCATTGATGAAGCGAGCCACTTTCACACGCGCCTTCTCCATTGCCGCCGTTGCTTCTTCACTGATCTGGTAAACACCGCGATGAACATTGGCATGATAAGTCCGGTAGTATGTGCTCATGGCATCAATGACGGCATCTGGCTTCTGCGAACTCGCGGTGCTGTCAAGGTACACAAGTGGTTTCCCATGCACCTGGCGTGACAGGATCGGAAAATCGTTACGTATATCTGCTGCGCTATGGACCTTCTGCTCCGTGCCTGCGGACTTGTTATATGTGACCATCGTCTCCCCTGATTTCTATGCGGATAGCATCTTAATATTCAGTGAGTTGGATCTCTTCAGCCGCAGCGGGTTTGCTATCCAGGCTCACAGCGTACTCGTCTACTCCTTCGACCTCCCAGCGCTCCTGGGCATCAACCCAGGTATCGGCCTCAGTTTCGTAAGTCCCGCTCATACGGCGTACTATACTGCGGCGCAGGCGTGTACGCAGGTTTTCCAGAGGAATGCGCTGCAACACTGGTTCGAAGAAACCTTGTACGATGATGCGCTCCGCTTCTGCGCGCGGGATGCCACGCACCATCAAGTAGAAAAGCTGCTCTGAATCGATCTGGCCTGTGGTAGCGCCGTGGCTGGCTCGTACGTCATTAGCACCGATCTCCAGGCCAGGAATCGCCTCCGCGCGGCACTTGGCGCCAAGTAGCAGTGTATGGGCCGACAGGAATGAGGCCGTCTGCTGCGCCCTGGGCTGTATGCGAATCATGCCATCAAACTCGACACGCGATTCATCGGTAAGCACGCCCTTCACGAGCGTTTCGGCATTAGTGGATACCGCATCATGCAAAGAGAGCGTATTGATTGAATAGCGCTGGTCGTGGTCGGTGAAGAAAACGCCCACCAGTTCGGCTGCGCTGCCATTGCCATGCATGTCCGCGCCAACATTGGCAAGCGTCACCTTGCTGCCAAGATCAGCCGTTACCCAGGTTGTGCTGCCGTCCTTTTCGTGGAACGCATTTTTGTTGGCAATATTCCACACGTTCATTCCCAGGTCTTGCAAGCTGCTGAATTCAACGTGCGCTGCATCCTTGACATATACCTCAACGACACTATCCAAAAGGGATGGTTGCTCACCATCGAAGGCTGAATTGTATTCCTCGACATAGCGCACGCTACTTAGCTCATCCGCAATGATGAGCGTATGCGCGAAGGTCGCGGATGCCGCTGTATCAATCCAGATCTGGGCCAGGATGGGGTCTTCAATATCTACTGCCTTTGGGATATAGAGGAAGATACCGCCACTCCAGAACGCCGCGTGCAGGGCTGTATATTTATTGCTCTCGACCGGCACGCATTTTGTCATGAAGTATTGCTGCACCAGCTCGGGATACTGCTGCACAGCGCTATCCAGGTCGGTCAGGATCACGCCCTGCTTTTTCAGGTCGGCATCCAGTTCGCACCGTACGACCGAGGCGTTACGCTGCAAGATCAGGCCCGCACGCTCATTGACAAGCGCTTCTTGCAGTGCCTGCTCGATCACGGCAGGCAGAGTGCCGTTGCTATTGGCGGGCACATAGGGGGTGAGCTGCTGGAATTTGAAGTTTGAAAATGTGCGCCGCGTTCCCAGGTCGCCGCGCCGGCCGAGAGGGGTGGGTATACGCTCATAGGCATCCCAGGCCTGCAGGCGCTTTTCAAGCATCCACTGCGGCTCACCCTTCAGGCGCGAGAGTTCCTCGACAGCGCCGCGGGAGAATCCGGCTGGCAAAGCATTAGCCATTGACGCCCACCTCGTTCTCTTCGTCGCTGGGCTTCAACCACTCGTAGCCCTTCTCTTCGAGTTCCAGGGCAAGCTCTTTCCCGCCCGATTTAACGATGCGACCATCGTACATCACATGCACATAATCGGGGGTGATGTAGTTCAACATGCGCTGGTAGTGGGTAATGAGCAGGATACCCAGGCTTGGTCCGGTGAGCGCGTTCACGCTATCGGATACGATCTTGAGGGCATCGATATCCAGGCCGGAGTCGGTCTCATCCATCATTGCGATCTCTGGTTCGAGCAGCGCCATCTGGAGAATCTCGGCTCGCTTCTTTTCACCGCCGGAGAAGCCGTCGTTGATGGAACGGTTAATGAAGCTGTTATCCACCTTGAGCAAGCGCATCTTCTCCTGCAGCAGCTTGCGGAAATCGCCCGGAGGAATACTTTTACGCTTGGTCGCTTTCCCGGTGGGGTTTTCGCCCTCTGAAAGTGTCTTGTTGCCTTCGCGCACCGCCTCCAGAGAACGGCGCAGGAAGTTGGCAACGCTCACGCCGGGGATAGACATAGGATACTGAAAGGCCAGGAAGAGACGCATACGCGCTCGCCGGTCTGGAGAAAATTCCAGGATGTTCTCTCCCTTGAACCAGATTTCTCCTTCGGTCACTTCATATTTCGGATTGCCCATAATCACGTTGGCAAGAGTGCTTTTGCCTGAGCCATTAGGCCCCATTAATGCGTGAACTTCGCCCTGTCTAACAACCAGGTCCACGCCACGTAGAATCGGTTTGCCTTCAATGTTAGCATGCAGGTTCTTAATTATCAATTCTGATCCCATTGCCGAAAACACATCCTCCTTTAAATCCAGCCCTGACGCTGCGCTAACGCCCCCCTCGATAAATCGGGGGGCTACACGCGGCTTACACTGCGTACTCAACAGGGCTGCAATGAAGCTCCTAATTACGGGTGGCCGACTGTGCCACCTGGATATTTGTCAGCGCGATGAAGTGAGTAGCAGCACTGCGCTCTTGCTCAGATGTCTCACTCACCACGCCCGCTAATGTTATGCTATCGAGTGTTTGAGCTACGGCGTCGCGCACCTTTGCCCAGAGGTACTTGGTCTTGCACGAGTCAAGCAGGCCGCAGATCTGTGTCATCTCGCCTTCGGTCGCGCAGATCATCGGAGCAATTGGCCCCTCCAGGACGCGTACAATCTCACCCATAGTAATATCAGCAGGGTTACGGCTTAACTGGTAGCCGCCACGTGCTCCACGTGTGCTTATGACCAGAGGGGGTTCCGCTTCGCGCAGCAGCTTTACCAACTGCTCCAGGTACGCCAGCGGCAGCATTTCTGCCTCCGAGATATCCGTGAGCGAGCGGGGTCGGCCACCGTAGTGGTGCGCCAGATCGACCATGATCCGTACGCCATACTCGCCTTTGGTAGACACTCTTAACATCATGGTCTTCTCCCGCCTCGTCTGTTCTTAATGCTCTTGCTCCAGGGTTGTACACCGTAGTGCGTCAGATACGCGTTTGCCTAATCCGACTAATTCACTAGGATATATTTTAGCACCAGGGAAGGGAAAGCGTCAACTTAATTCTTGCGCCCGACCACGATTTGCCGCGTTCCCTGGCCGAAGGGTTTCCAATCGTACCCCCCGTAGATCGCTTCGATGCTGAAGCCTGTTGCCAGGAAGAGGAGCTGAAGTTCGCGCGGGAAAAAGATATGCATATCGAGCCTGGTGAGGAAGCGTTCGTTTTCGCCCGTCTCGAAAAACTTTTCGTGTGTCCAGGTGATGTGTTGCAATTGCTCGAAGGGATCATACCTGCGCGTGGTGTAGAGCAGCATCGTAAATTCGTCAGCGGGAGCGCTGATCTCATCTTCCAGGTAGACGTGCGAAGGCCGGTTGAGGGCGTCGCTCAGGTAATCGATGTCGGGCAAGAAGATATCTACAATGAAGCGTCCACCCGCCGCGAGATGATCGTGGGTGTTCCTGAAGGCGTCAAGTTGTTGCTCTATTTCATAAAGATGCGCAATGGAGTTAAAAGGTAGAAAAATCAGGTCGAACTCGCCTTTGTGTTCAAGTTGATAATTGCACATGTCGCCTTCGTGCAATGTGACGCGCTGCCGCACCGCTTCGGACTCTCGCTCCAGCTTGCGACGATAGGCGGCCAGCATCTCAGGAGCGATATCCAACCCCTCCAGTTGAAAGTTACCGGGGCTGTGCAGTAGTTCCAGGCTGATGCGCCCGCTGCCACAGGCCAGTTCCAGCACCCGCTGCGGAGTGTAGCGCATCACCAGTTCGCACCAGAAGGGTACGTCCTGCTCCGTCTGGCTCTGGTATTCCAGATCATAGTCGCTGGCGCGTTCGTAGTACTCCCCCATGTTATAGGGCATAGGTAATCACCTCGTAGCAATGAATCTTAGGAAAGCATTAAGAAGTGGCAACTCCCCAGAGCTAAAGCGGGGTCTCTGCGCCGCCGTTGTTTGATGAGATGCTATGGCTATTAGAATTTTCCGAACTGAGGTGAGGGGAAGTTTGTGAATCATCGCAACATTTCCAGGAAACTCCAGGATTTCAGGTCACGCTCCAGGTGGAAGCGTAGCAGGCCGCGCAGGACAGCCTCTAACTCATTCTCTAAATTGATATTCAAGTGTGTATCCAGGCGCTGAAACGGGATATCCAGCCATGGAGTGTTGCGCAGCAGGCGCAGCGTCTTCAGCCCCTTGACCGACAACGAACGCTCCCAGAAGCGGGAGCACTGCGGGCAGAGCACCCCACCGAGGGAGGATTTGAAACCATTCACTTCTGCCCGTAATTCGCTGGCACAATGCGCACAGTTTTGCAGGACTGGCTCGTAGCCAGCATAGAAGAGCAGGTGAAGTTCAAAGTAGCGCAGCAGGAGTTTCGAGCGCCTGTGTTCATCTTCTGAAGCCACTATACCCTGGGAGCGCTGGCCCTGTAGCGCCAGGGCATCGGCATCCAGGTAGCGCAGTGTCTCCAGTAGTAGATGGTAGAGGTTGGCGTGCTGCGTATGTTCCTCGATGAAGCGATCTACCAGCTCGGCGAGGTAGAAGCCGCAGGTCATATGCCAGAGGTCTGTACGCAGGTGGAGAAAGTTCTCACGGCCCTCGGCCTGCGTCACAATGTCCAGGTTACGGCCAAGCGCCAGTTGCAGCTGGCTGCGGTTCAACAGGTCCAGGTGACCCGCCAGCTTGCTGATGGGGCGGCGCGTGCCCTTGGCGATGACATGCATCTTGCCTTTATGAGGGGTAAAGAGGGTTAAAATACGGTCAGCTTCGCCCAAATCCATATGTTTGAGCACGATGGCTTCTGCGGAGTAACTACGCTGGTGTCTCATGGGTTTGTATTTCAAAAATGGGGATGTGGCCTACCTGACCACATATTTGGGAGGCGACGAGCGGATTCGAACCGCTGGTGCAGCTTTTGCAGAGCCGTGCCTTACCACTTGGCGACGTCGCCTGGAATGGGAGCGGGAGACGGGGATCGAACCCGTGACTTTCTCCTTGGCAAGGAGATGCTCTACCACTGAGCCACTCCCGCATCACAATTGCTTTCGCATGATAAAGGTATCACATCGAAGATGAATTGTCAACAGCCTTGGGACTTATCTTCCTGGCGGACCTCGAAGCCGCGTGCGCGCAGCAGTTCTATCACGCGCTCCAACTTGTCCTGGCGCACGTGTACCAGGCGATGCTGCTGTGAAATTTCAGCGCCCAGCAGCTCGCGCAGCTCCTCGTCGGCCCGCAAATCCTGCAGGACCTGATCCGAGAGGGCCAGCAGAGGTGTACGCTCCACCTGAATGGAGGATTGGCCGTCATACCCCCCGCCCCACAACTTGAGGCGCATGAGAAACGAGGTGGGCACTCCTCCTTCACCATAACGTTCCAGGAAACGCACGACACGCTCTAGCGAGATGCCCACGCCGGAGGCCAGCTGCAGCGATGCAGGTGTGATGCGCCGCCAGCCGGTTGCTGTATCAAGTTCGCTAATACGCTCAAGCTCTGCAACGAGGTAGAGATTCAGTACAGGGTATAGAGGCTGCAGCAGGCCATCATCATGGAGGCGCCACTGTGGTTCACATAGCGGTAAGCTCACATCCTCTAACGGGTGATCGTACAGCGACGCCGGAACAAGCGCTGGTAAGTATCCACGCTGCCACAGCGCTTCCTGTAGCTCCGGAAGTTGATGGCGCGGCACCTCCAGCAACATGGGAGTTAAGCGGCGCCCTAACAGCGGGCGAGTCTGCTCGTCAGCAAACAGCGTGTCCAACAGCGCGGGATCGTCAACCTCGAGCAGGACAGCCCCGCGCCATAGTTCGATACGCCGCGCCTGTCGCTCCCATTCCATCAACGAATACTGGACATTCTGGGGTATCTCCGCGCCGGAGGCTTGCTCGAGTAGCTGTAGAATGGTTTCAGCATGCAATTCTAGCTGGATGGCGCGTGTGACGCTTGCTTTGGTCAGGCGATACTGCGCAATGCGTTCCAGGCCGGTGCGCTCGGCGAAGCGATCCAGGCTGATGAGCAGGGCTTCAGAGACGGGGGCCAGCGCGACCAGTTCAAAGCTGGGCTGAACAATCAAGCGCCCTGCCGGCGGTTCTTCAAAAGCCAGGGATGCATCGCCCATGACCAGCAGAGAGCTTGCAGCCAGGCGAAAAGCAGTGGGGGCATCCTCATTGTTGGTTTCTACCAACCCTAACCAGTGCAGCGGCCCTGAGAGGAGAGCGCGTATAAAGCCCCCTTCTACCAGGTGCCAGCCCTCGCGGTGCGTCAACCAGCCGCGGCGCAGGCGAAAATCCCAGCCATATGGATTGCTGCCCATAGAGTAGCGATCAGCGCGCGCTCCGTAGCGGCGCGGAAACAGGAGATAGGGCGCGTACAACTTGGTGCGGGCGACAAACGTGGAGAACTCACACCACACTTCTGGCTGCTCGTGTAGCAGCCGCTCCACTAGCGTTTGACGGGACTGCACTACTTCTTCGTGCGCGGGGTCAAGCGGGTTAGGACCAGGACGTATGATGACTTCCGGTATGTGAATCAGTTCGTTCCAGAATGTCGCTTCGAGCCATATGCGATAACAGCGGCGCGCTCGTTCCAACACTGGCAGGGCAAAAAATTCACCGGCAGGAGCCGCCCGCAGTGCTCCCTGGCGCTCGTGCAGCAGTCCCAGCTTCATCAGGAGCAACCTGGTGAAGAGCAGGTGGGGAACTTCATGCTCTGCACGTATGTGCTCGGACTGGTTTTTTGACCCCAGGTGCTCGACGACCTGGCGCAGCGCATAGCGCGAGAGGGATCCACTGTTCACCAGGGATAGTCCATCACGCATAGCTGCTACAAGCGACCAGTAAAGATAGAGAGTGCGTTGCAGCTTGTAGAGGCCTTCGCCCAGGCTTACCTGTATCCCCGCTCCTGCAGGCAGGTCTTCGGTAAGGGGCAGGTTCTCGTATGCTGCATTCACTACTTCCATTACTGTCTGCGGCACGATCAATACTCCATCGTAGACGCCACTCGCGTAGTCGCGTCCGCCGAAGTTTGTTTGCCTGCCCCAGAAAAGCAGGCCGAGCAGCAGCAGATGACGCACCGCCAGCTCAAAAACGCCGTGCGGGTGTGGAACAGGGTACTGAGGCGCTCCCGGCGTGTGCTCCGGTGTTACCTGCCCGCTATACGGGAGAGGCACGGGGTCAGCCTCGAGTTTCTTTCCATGGCCGAGCAGGCCGCTGTTCGCCAGGTACAGGGCAAGATCGCGGCTATTGGCACGTCCGCCGCACAACACCAGTTCGCGCAAGATCAAGTTTTCTCTTTCATCCAGGGCTTGCAATGCATCGCTGATGGCAGCGGGATCAAACAGGTGCTGTGCAATCTCGGTGATGGCTATTGAAGAAGGTCCAGCAGGCGTGTCGATATTCTGTATCCTCGGGGAGGGCGGCAGGCGCCGTGATTTTACCAGCGCTTGCAGGTGATGAGGTGGTACCAGATGCAACAAATCGAGGTCACTCTGCTGCATAGGACCTCTCAGAATTATCGTGTACGAAGGATGCCGCGCCCTCGGTGTCATATCCCCAGCCGCCGGCCAGGAAGGATTCTTCTTCATGCAGGAGGGGAGTTTGCCCACGCCGTTTGAGGTCCTGCACAATACGCTCCGCTCCCTGCTTTTTAAGGATCAATGCCGTGGGATGGATCGCCCGCACTACCTGCTCTTCCAGCGGCGTGATAGCAGCAAGTTCACGCATAACAGGCGCATCTGCCACCTCCAATAATGTGACATCGGTGTAGAGACGTACACGTCCATAGCTGGCTATGCGCTGCTCGAGTCGTTCCAGCATACTGGTCAGCGGCTCACCAGCACCGGCATGCTGGTGTAGCGCTTGCAGTAAATCGCCAGGATGCAAGCCCCGGCTGAGAGCATCGCCCAGTGATCTTGCCGTCAATCGATAGCGAAGCTGTCCAGATTCGACTCCGGCTACTTCCGCGAAGTCTTCTATCAATTCAACCAACTGCCACACGGACGAGGAGCAAGAGATCAATATATCACCGGCCTGCGAGATCGTGAGCATAGATGCACGCGCCTGCTCATCATCTCTAATGACGTGACGGCTGCGAGTCGTTCCATTCAATAGCAGACCTGCTAAAGGAGTTAGCCGGAATGCCTGCAATTGTCCAGCACTGGATAGAGCAAGATCACTCAGTCCCCACCAGTGAAATGGACCGCACAATAGCCGGTTTAAGTAGCGTCCTTCGACACGCATCCAATCGTTTAGTTGTGCCGGGTGCAGCGGGCGACCCTCTTCTCGCTCCAGCCACCAGGCCGGTAAGGAAAATATACTCTGCCGCCTTTGTAAAAATGCCGGGTTCAAGCGATAGACAAAACGCGCAAATGCTGAAAAGCTGATCCACTGGTTGAGCGGAACTTTAGCCAACAATGCCACCAGCACCTGCCTGGCCTCGCCATTTTCTGTCTCCAGCTCTCCTGTACGCAGCGCGGGCCGACCCAGTGGCCCGGTACGAAAACGCAGGCGCAGGCCTTCCTCTTGCAGGTCAAAGAGTTCCGCGTACGTAGGCTGAGTAAGCCAGCGTTTGAATAGATCACGAGCTACTTCTCTGCGAGTTGGCCCGAGCAGGAGTCGAGCAATGGTGGGCAGTGCGCGCAAGTAGGGCGCTTCAGCATCGTCTTTGTAGAGGATATCTACCAGGCGCAAAAGACGTATGGCGAAACGCAAAAACGTGGGAGAGCCTGGGACAACAGCCCGTAAAGATGAGAGCAGAGCGGGCGAAGGCATACCTGGTGGAGGAGGAAGTGTTACCAGTCTACTGGTGGAAACGGTGGGTGATCCAACAAGATGCCCACGTAGTTCACCCCGGTTCGCGCTATGGTCACTCTCTTCGTCTTCTTTCCCAAGCTGGTAGCCATCCAGTGCGCGGGCTACCAGCAGCAGGTCTTCCAGCAAAGCATACGGCCGCGCCTGTTCAATCTTTGCAGTTCCGGCCTCGCCATCTTTACCCGGGCGCACCTCGAAAGGCGTCACCGGCACTGTGACATGCAGAGCAGCACGCACCTCCGCTGGAACATACCAGCCCACCTCCAGTAGTGAACCTACCAGGCTCATGCGCTGTTGCAATGATGCATTGAAACTTGTGCGGAGCAGCAGGCATTTGCCGCGCAGTGCAGCAAGCGCGCCTTGTAGCTGGTTGGGATAGCCGAGAGAGAAGCGTTCAAAGAGGCCTCGCAGTTCATCGTCAGTCACTGCGCCGCCAGCCAGTGTAATGGCAGCTAACAACTGGCGCTGTTGTTTCTCCAGGCTTCCCACGACGCGTCGCACTACCTCGGGCTGCTTGAGTAATTCTACGATGGCTTCCACAAGTTGCTGTTTGCTTAAGCCCGTTTTTGTGACATCATATTCTCGTGCAATAGCCCGCAGCTCGCTCAATCCCAACTGGGTCAGCATTTCAGTGAGGTTGCCAAGCGGTACAGTGACCTGCCCTCCAGGCAGGCCCGCGGGCGGCTCAAAGGTCTGCTCCGCTTGTCTTGCATACCGTTCAATTGTCGACTCAGGTAAGACTTCACTCTTGTGAACTCCATCCAGTGGTTCAGCTTGTTGTTGCGAAGGAGGCATCTCCGGGAAATTTGAGCCTGAGGAAGGGGAGACGAAGCTCAGCGGGTGAGCCAGCCACTGATAAAGGAGAGCAGCCGCGTGCGGGCAAATAGACAAGGAATCTGAAGGGACATTACAGCTACAGGTGGTACTCCAGGCGCTGGGTCCATGCATTTCGACTTTCACGAGGTAGCGACCAGGTTCAGGCTCTACATGTCCTGTCCCTTGCACCTCCCCAACCGCATTTGTCGGTGATACAGCTTTTTCAAAAGCCTTGTCCGGCACTTCAACGATCCCGGTCAGTTGTACTTCCTGACGCATCGTCGAATGTACTGCACCTATACGATAATACTCCTGCCCCAGCGCTGCTAACTCCAGCCCCGCCATGCTCATGATATCTGCTTCACGCAGATGCCGCAGCGCGCCAGGTACGACGTTATCCATAGACATGCACCTACAATAGTTCCCAGTTAGGCCAGTTGTTCGTTATATCATAACATGAAGTGATGACAGGGTCAATCGCAATAAGCAAGCATACAAGCGGTATCGAGCATACAATGAATTCCCCACGATAAATCGGGGGACTACACTTAGAACGGTTTCTATAAGACGATTTCTACAAGAAATTCGTCACAGGTCAACTACGCGCCAGGTGCGTCCTCTATTCTAACTCATACATTATATTTGCAATAGCTGCCAGAGCAGCAGTCTCGGCGCGCAGGATACGCGACCCCAACGTTACTACCTGTACACCGTAACGCTGCGCGAGCCTGACCTCCTCAGCCATAAACCCGCCCTCGGAACCGATAAAGAGCACTACCGTAACAGGAGGCGAAGCCGACCCGGCAGCCGTTGTGGATGGCGCTGCATCTCTCCTGTCTATAACGGTGTTTAACACATGACGTAGGTGAAGATTGCGTTCCTCTTCCCATGGCATGATAGTGAGCGCATTCTGGGGAAGATCGTTGAGGGCATGCAAGAGAGGGCGAACAGGCAAGAGTTCTGGCAGGCGCGAGCGGCCAGATTGTTCCGCCCCCTCCCGTATGATACGCTGCCAGCGTTGTATCCTGGCCCGGCCAGTATCCTCCAGGCCCGCCATGGAACGACGGCACAGGGTTGGCGCGAAGACCGCCACACCCGATTCCGTGCCTTTTTCCAGAATCCATTCGAAACGTGCCGATTTGAGCAGTCCCTGGCAGAGAATGATGCGCACGGGAGATTCGCTTTTACCTACCTGCCGCTCCACTAACTGCACCGTCACTCCAGCCTGGCTGCTCTTATCCAGGGAAGCCAGAACCTCGTCGCCGCTATTGTCGAGCAGCACTAAGCGCTCCCCTGCCGCCAGGCGCAGGACATCACGTACCTGGTGCGCAAGCTCTTTGGGGAGAGAGACAACGGCGCCGGTTTCTTTTAACAGATCCGGTGAGACAAAAAAACGATGCATGCACCCTCACTTAGCCATAACCAACGTTACCCAGTCATCGATCATTATTTGATCGACCAGGCGCAGGCCAGCGGCCAGCAGGGGTCGTTCCGCCTCGTGACGGCGCTCTTCTATAATGCCGCTGCTTATGAGCAATCCTCCTGGAGCCAGAACCCGGGCAAGTTGCGAGGCAATCGAACCGATCACGCGCGCAATGATGTTCGCCAGCACCAGGTCATACTGTCCCTCCAGGCGCGCGGCTTCTGCATCATCAAGCGCGCCCAATTTCACCGTTATGCGGTCGCTTGAGCCATTAGCAGCAGCATTGGCTGTTGCGCTCTCAACTGCTACGCTGCTGTTATCGATGCAGTAGGCGGTGGCTGCACCTAGCTTGACCGCTGCCAACGCGAGAACTCCCGAACCGGTACCCACATCAAGAACGCGCATACCTGCACGCGTACGCTGTTCTACCTGTTCCAGGCACATGCGAGTTGTGGGGTGCAGGCCGGTACCAAAGGCCATCCCGGGATCAAGCTCCAGCACGACTTCGTCATCTCTGGGAGTGTATGTGCGCCATGATGGGCGTATGACGAGCCGCTGCCCGATATGTGTCACATGATAATAGTCTTTCCATGCATTGGCCCAGTCCTCTTCATTTACAATGCGCGTTTGCAGGTCACCCACAAAGTGTGATCCCAGGCTGGATAGATGCCAGAGTCCTTCCGCCACGGCCTGCCGGGCCCCTGCTTCTTTTCCATCGATAGGAAGGTAGGCACGAACCTGCACAGGCTGTCCACTCAATACCCGGTATTCTTGCCCCTCGTCGATCAGTTCAATCGGCTCCTCGATGGCCACACCCCCAGGGACGTAGCGACTCAACAGTTCGCTCACTGCCTCTACTGCTTCCGGGTGCGACTGCACTGTCAGTTCTAACCAATGCATGTAAAAGACTTTCTCCTACGTTAAAAGACAGCGGGCTCCATATACTCGCCGAAAACGGCACGGAAGACATCCATGATCTCACCGAGGGTAGCATAGGCTTTGACAGCTTCGATGATGGCCGGCATGGTGTTCTGCGTGCCCTCGGCAGCACGGCGCAGCTTCTCCAGGCCGCGCTTGACAGCGGCCTGGTCGCGCTCTTTGCGCACGCGGTTGAGCCGCGCCAGGTGCGCCCGCTCGCCTACCTGGTCAATGTAGAGGGTAGGGACCCTGATCTGCTCGTCCATGATATAGTCGTTTACACCGACGATAGTACGCTGGTGCTGGTCGATTTCCTGCTGGTAACGATAAGCAGATTCGGCGATTTCACGCTGGAAGAAGCCATTCTGGATGCAGGCTAATACGCCACCCAGGTCATCGATACGTTTCAGGTAATCCATTGCGGCCTCTTCTGTCTCGCCGGTCAGCGCTTCGACAAAGTAGGAGCCGCCAAGAGGATCGACTGTATTGACGACGCCGCTCTCACTGGCAATGATCTGCTGGGTGCGCAGGGCAATCAGTACAGCCTTTTCGGTGGGCAGCGCGAGCGCTTCATCCAGGGAGTTGGTATGCAGCGAATTGGTGCCGCCGAGTACAGCCGCCAGGGCCTGAATGGCCGTGCGAACGATGTTGTTGTCAGGCTGCTGGGCTGTGAGCGAGACGCCCGCCGACTGCGCGTGGCAGCGCATCATCCAGGAGCGTGGATCCTTAGCGCCGTAGCGCTCGCGCATGAGCTTTGCCCACAGGCGCCTCCCGGCGCGGAACTTGGCAATCTCCTCGAAGAAGTCGTTGTGTACGTCAAAGAAGAAGGACAGGCGCGGTGCGAACTCATCGATCTTCAAGCCTCTCTTGAGGGCAGCATCTACATACGCCAGGCCGTCCGCAATGGTGAAGGCCAGTTCCTGTACGGCAGTTGCTCCAGCCTCGCGAATATGGTAACCACTGATGCTGATGGTATTCCAGCGCGGCATGTAGCGCGTGCCAAATTCGACGGTATCGGTGACCAGGCGCAGCGATGGTTCGGGCGGGAAAAGAAACTCTTTCTGTGCGCTGTACTCCTTGAGTATGTCGTTTTGCAGCGTACCGCCAAGCGCAGCCATGGGGTAACCATTCTTCTCGGCATTGGCGATATACATGGCCCAGATTACTGGTGCCGGGCTATTTATGGTCATGGAGGTGGTGATTTTATCGAGCGGCAGGCCGTCGAAGAGCACTTCCATATCGGCCAGCGAGGAGATGGCGACACCACACTTGCCAAACTCGCCCGCCGCCAGGGGATGATCGGTGTCATAGCCGTAGAGTGTTGGCATATCGAACGCTGTAGAGAGGCCCGTTTGACCCTGCTGGAGCAGATACTTGAAGCGCGCGTTGGTATCCTCCGCGGTGCCGTAACCCGCAAACATGCGCATTGTCCAGGGTTTCGCGCGGTACATGGTTGGCTGCACACCACGTGTATATGGGTATTCGCCTGGAAGACCAATATCGCGGCTGTAGTCCAGCGACTCGTTATCCTGCGGTGTATAGATATGGTTGACCGGCACGCTGGAGGTGGTCATGAGGTTATCGCGCTCCGGCATGCGCTCCTGGGCTTTACGGACCGTGGTATCCTCCCAGTGATGCCGCTTGACTTTCAGACGCTCTAATTCGGCTTTATCAAAAAGTGTGCCCTGTTCAATACCGGGCTGTTTCGTTTCAGGCGATTTCTGCTCAAGCATGTCAGGTTATTCCTCCTCATCGAGGTTACAGGCAAAAAAATGAAAGGCTTCTCTGTGGGCCCTGATACATTACTGGTCATGACGTATTGTACCATACTCACGCCTGGGGGCTTTCCCACGGCGGCGCAGCTCATAGATGAGCGTGATGAGAACACGGGAACCGCTGGAGCCGATGGGATGGCCGAGGGCGACAGCGCCACCGTTAACATTCACGCGAGACCAGTCCCAGTCAAGTTCTTTACCGTTCGCCAGGGTCTGCGCGGCAAAGGCTTCATTGACTTCGATCAGGTCAAAATCGTTGATCTTCAGACCAGTACGCTGCAGCAGGCGATTGACGGCGCGAGTGGGAGCCGCGAAGATGTAGCGGGGCATAATGGCGGCTGAAGCATAGCCGGTGATACGTGCCAGGATGGTCAACCCGTTCGCCTTTGCCACGTCCTGATCTACAACGACGGTGGCCGAGGCCCCATCGCTCAGGCCAGGAGCATTGCCAGCAGTGACCGTGCCTCCCTCCTGGAACGCTGGCTTGAGCTTCGACAATGTCTCCAGGGTGGTCTCCCTGCGGATAGGCTCGTCGGTATCCACCAGCAAGATACCCTGTTTCTGTTTAATTTCAACAGGAACAATCTCTTCTTTGAAGCGGCCCGCATCGGTGGCAGCTGCAGCTCGCTGGTGGCTTTGCAATGAAAACTGATCTTGCTCTGAACGTGTGATACAAAACTTCTCGGCAATGATCTCGGCCTCGTTGCCCATGTGGATGTCTTCAAAGGCACACCAGAGGCCATCATGCACCACGCTGTCGATGATTTTGCCGTCGCCCATGCGGTAGCCGGTGCGAGCCTTGGGCAGTAGATAGGGAGCGTTACTCATGCTCTCCATACCACCCGCGACGAATACCTGCTCATCACCCGCACGGATAGCCTGCGCTGCAAGCATGACGGCTTTGAGACCGGAGCCGCAGACTTTATTGACGGTAAAGGCCGGGATATCGACCGAGAGGCCGGCGCCGATAGCAGCCTGGCGAGCAGGAGCCTGGCCGATACCCGCGGAGACAACATTGCCCATGATAACTTCGTCGATAGAATCTGGCGCTACTGCCGAGCGATGTACTGCTTCTTTTATCGCAATAGCACCCAATTGAGGTGCTGTAAAACTGGCAAGGTTACCAAGAAACCTGCTGGTCGGCGTCCTTGCCGCACCGGTGATAACAGGAATGTGTTCTGCCATGTGATCCGTTCTCTTGATAGGGATTTCCACGTCATCGTGGAAATGAACATACTACGAGTCATTTTCTCCACTCATTGTAACCCAAGGCAAAGAGAACGGTCAAATCAGTCTTCCGATCTATAAGGGGAAAAGTGTGGAATGGCACCCCTGCGGCGATGGCGAGCATCGCCGCTCCTCGCACGAGACAAGATGCATTGAGTTGGGCGGCTCTCGCGATCCGCCCAACTCAACGCCGAACTATATGATGTTTCTGTAGACTATATCAAGTCCATTACTGCTGCCCATGAACCATGCTACTCCACTGTTGGCACCAGTGGGTGTCACGGCGAGAAGCGTACCGCTGGCCGGTGGCATCGGCACTATGCTCCAACTGCTGGTGGTGGGATTGTAGACTTGAATTATGGCTGGCGGCGGTGGAGTAGGCATGGCCGCGGGTGTCCCGGGCACCGTCACCGTTGAGGCTATGGGTATCGTAGCGGAAGTGGGAGTTGGTGTAGGGGTATCACTGACCGCCACGGGATTCTCCCCTATGTCAGGCACACCTTGCGTCGGAGGAGTGCTCTGTGGCGAAGGCGTAGGCAATGGCCTTCCCTGGCGAATTTGTTTGCCCTTGCCTAACACAGGCCTGATGGGAGCTATTCCAGTATCTACATACACACTGCCACCTGCTTCGACAAACCATCGCTTGCCAAGCGCCAGTGGCGGCGGGATCACTATTTGACGCCAGGTTGCCCCGCCATCACTACTAACGCTCAAGTTGAAGCCATTATTAGCGCTTGTACTGGAAGAGGAGGAAGATGTAGGTTGTAGCCCTCCACGGGGGTAAGGAGGAGAAGCATTGGTACCGCCCAGATATACGAGGTTCGGCTTGTTCGCAGCCAGTTGTACCTGCATGCTAAAAGGTATCCCTTGTTGTAACAGTTTCCAGTTTGAGCCGCTATCGGTAGTCTTATACAGGCTGCCACCAAATCCAGACTGCGAGGAAGAGGTACCAGGAGCCCCACTTGGAGGAGGCCGTAGAACGGGCGAGAATGGGGCGCCTACAATTTCATAGATTGTATCCATGCTTGAAGGGTCAACGGCATAACTCCTCACAGTTTGCATAGCACTGCTGAAGTGGCTGTCAAGGACTGTCCAGTTATTGCCGCCGTCGACACTGGTTACCAGGCGCAGCAGCGGGGAAATCGAAGTCGGCCGAGGCTGCGTTGGCTGGCCAGGTAGAGAAAACGTCGAGGGAGGCATTGCCTGCAAGCCGAACAACTGGCTTCCCTCCATTCTTAATTCTCGCGGAGACCATAGCAGGCCGGATTGCAGGCCTGGAATCTGGTAAACAGGGGTGATGATGTTCCACGTCTGCCCACCATCGGTGCTATGCAGCAAAATATTGGACCCCTGCGAACCTACTGGCGCCGCCACGGCATACACATCGTTGCTATCGGAGGGATTGATGGCAAACTCGCAGCTGCTGTCAAAAGCGAATTTTCTGCCGATGTTTTGCCAATGCGCGCCGAAGTCGCTGCTGCGCAGGAGTGTATAGGTGGGAATACTTTGAGCCCCCTGTCCAGACGCCGGTTGCTTGGCAGCGCATGCATAGATAACGGCAGGATCGCTACGCGCTGCTTTTAAAGAGGTGAGTGCATAGCCAGTAAGCACCTGCACCCAGTTTCCGGCGGCTGGCACCGGGACGCTGGGGGTATTCTGGGGCTGCCCCAGCTGTGAGCATGCTATTGTACCCAGGCCGATTACCAGGGTCAAAGCGACGACGCCCGCGAGCCACCGGTGAGGTCCAAAATGAGCCCTTCGTGAAGACATGGTTTGCGCGTACACAGCATCAGTATTTTGTGTCTCCATGATGCATACTCCTTACAATCAGGAAAGTTTATCCTACAACATTGACACAGTGTTTCAACAGGAATAATATTAAACACGGCATCCGAATAGAGCACGGCCCGGTATTCGGCGCGAGTGCCAGGTTCTAACCAGACAAGGATTACGCACAATGTCACAATCGCATACCGACCCCGGTGAAAACAACCAGGACGAGCTGGAACGACTCCTTATGCAGGGCATAGAAGCATCGCCTGTGAGTGCCCAATCCGGCGTGGACGACCGCGATAATCGCGTCTCTAGACTTCATTACGATCAGAACACGATCGTACCCCCTGATAGTGAAGACGAAGAAGAGAACATGGAAGTTCCCACAAGCGGCGATATTCAAGGCGCACTAGGACTTTTTGCTGAAGCTACACAGGATATGGCTACCGCAGGAGTAGAGTTCAGTCTAGGGCGGCACTTCGCCTGTGTAGATTTTTGCAACCAGGCAGTAGAAAAAGCCGCGCAAGCGGTCAGCCTGCTGCGTTTTGGCCACCGATCCATGTATGACCATGACTTACGAGCACTGGGAGCTTTAGTGGGTGCGCCACAGGAGATTCAAGACGAAATGGCTCTACTGACCCCATTTCATCCAGAAGCCTTCTATGCTGATACACCCCCCGAGGAAGCTGACGAAGTGATTCCTGCTGAGCAAGCCAGCGTCTATGTACAGCATGCTCGTCACGTGTTGAAATGGGCCAAGTATATCATCTTACGTACGTCAGGAACCCCATAGCTGAAGCTAGGGGCTTGGAGAACGGCTATTCCAACGCAAGTCCCTGACTAGCGGCCACATCTCATTATGCGGAAACGCAGAGGTGCATGTGGAGCAGCGTATCTGGCTAAGAAATAGCGAAATCAGGGTGACGAGCCAGGAGAGTAGCGAAAGAACGGATGGGTGCCACCCTAGCCTGTCCCACTTCCTGCCACGCCGAAGCAGACGGTCCCGGACCTATGCCGGATATGCAATCGCGAAGGGTCATGTTACCCGTGACATGACACGGTGGCTCGAAATCGAGCAGCAGTTTGGCCGTTCTGCTAAAACGGCACCCCGCAAGGGGTAGAGACCGCTGGCTGCGGCCAGCCTTTCTTTCCTCCCTATGCATGAATGCAGGGGTCTCTCGAAAGGATTTTCAGTAGAAGTGCTCCTAAACAGCGGTCGCCCGTGTATAGCAGGGCCATATTAGATCTTTGGAGGATATTTGTGACACAAACACGTTCGAGACTAGAAGAAGTGGTGAAACAGTCACCACGCAAATGGGTCTATCTCTTTAGCGAAGGCAACGCCAAGATGCGTGATTTGCTTGGCGGCAAAGGCGCAGGTGTGGCCGAGATGACAAATGCGGGGCTGCCTGTGCCGCCCGGTTTTACAATCACTACCGAGGCGTGCAATGCCTATTATGATGCAGGCAAGCGGTTTCCCGAGGGTATGTGGGAGCAAGCGCAGGCGGCATTAAAGATTGTTGAGGAGCAGGCCGGCAAACGCTTTGGCCAGAAGGACAATCCGCTGCTGGTTTCAGTGCGCTCCGGTGCCAAGTTCTCTATGCCCGGCATGATGGACACCGTGCTGAACCTGGGCATAAATGACGAAACGGTACAGGGCCTGGTGGCACTGACGGGTGACGAGCGCTTCGCCTACGATGCCTACCGCCGCTTTATCCAGATGTTCAGCAAAATTGTGCTGGACACGGACCCCAGGGACTTTGAACAATTGATCGAGCAGTACAAAGAGAAGGCCGGAGTCGAGAGCGATGCTGAGATCCCTGCCGCCGACCTCAAACAGCTGGTTGTCGAATTCAAGCAGATTGCCCAGCGCCAGTCGGGAGAGCCATTTCCTACCGATGTGTACCAGCAGTTGCACAAGGCTATCGAGGCGGTTTTCTCATCGTGGAACAATAAACGTGCCATCGACTACCGCAACTTCAACAAGATTCCCCACGATTTAGGCACGGCCGTCAATGTGCAGAGCATGGTCTTCGGCAACATGGGCAACGACAGCGGCACCGGCGTTGCCTTCACGCGCGACCCCAGCACCGGCGAGAAGGAGCTCTATGGCGAGTATCTACTCAATGCCCAGGGCGAGGATGTAGTGGCGGGTATTCGTACTCCTTCGAAGATCAGCCGGTTGCAGCAGGACCTGCCACATGTGTACGAGCAGTTCCTGGACATCGCCCATCGCCTTGAGAAGCACTATCGCGATATGCAGGACCTGGAATTCACAGTCGAAAAAGGCCGCCTTTACATGCTACAGACGCGTGCAGCCAAGCGCACAGCCCAGGCAGCCGTCAAGGTTGCTGTAGATATGGTCAAGGAGGGCCTGATCGGCGAACAGGAGGCGGTCATGCGCGTTGATCCCTTCCAGGTCTACCAACTGTTACTGCCGCGCTTCGACGAGGCCGAGAAGGCACGTGCCGGACTCGAGGGAAAACTGCTGGCAAAGGGCCTCAATGCCTCACCGGGAGCAGCCAGCGGCAAGGCGGTCTTTGATGCCGATCGCGCCGAGGAGATGGGCAAAGCAGGTATAGCAGTGGTGCTGGTTCGACCAGAGACGAGCCCCGACGATGTGCATGGCATGCTGGTGGCGAAGGGCATCCTGACTGCTCGCGGCGGTGCGACCAGCCACGCGGCGGTGGTAGCGCGCGGCCTGGGTCTGCCCTGTGTAGCAGGCACTGAAGGCATTCGCGTCAATGACGAGGAGCGACTCTTCCGCGTTGTCGGCTCTGATATCGTTATCCGCGAGGGGGATGATATCTCCATCGACGGCGCCACCGGCGAGGTGTTTGCAGGCATCATCAAAACGGTCGATCCTGATTTTGACGAAGAGGTGGATTTGAAGCAGCTGTTGAGATGGGCCGACGAGTTCCGCAGGTTGGGTGTGTGGGCCAACGCGGATTATCCCCGCGATGCTCGCCGCGCGGTGACCTTCGGGGCAGAAGGCATCGGGCTCTGCCGCACGGAGCACATGTTCATGGAGCAGGAGCGCCTGCCCATCGTACAGCAGATGATCCTGGCAAAGAGCAAAGAGGAGCGGCAGGCAGCGCTCGACCAGTTGCTTCCCTTCCAGCGCAGCGATTTCAAAGGCATCTTCGAGGCGATGGTCGATCCACAGAGCGGCGAGGGCTATCCCGTCGTCATTCGCCTGATCGACCCGCCGCTGCACGAGTTCCTCCCTTCTTACGAGGAGCTACTGGTTGAGGTAACTCGCCTGGAGGACAAGGGTGGCAACGAGCAAGAACTGCAAAAGAAACGCGAGATGCTCGAAGCCGTGGGAGCAATGCGCGAGATGAACCCTATGCTCGGCCTGCGCGGCTGTCGCCTGGGCTTGCTCTTCCCGGAGATCAATGTCATGCAGACACGCGCTATCCTCGAAGCCGCGCTTGAACTGGCGAAAGAGGGCAAGAAACTCAAGCCCAAGATCATGATTCCACTGGTTGGCCACGTCAACGAGCTGAAGGAAGTACGCCGCCAGCTAGAGGCAGTGGCAAGGGAGATCACCGCGCAGGCAGGCACTCCCATCGATTATAAATTTGGCACCATGATCGAGCTACCACGCGCGGCCCTCACCGCCGGTCAGATCGCGACCGTGGCGGAGTTCTTCAGCTTCGGCACCAACGACCTCACCCAGACAACCTTTGGCTTCAGCCGCGATGATGCCGAGGGCAAATTCCTGCTCAAGTACGTGGATGGGCTGGAAGAGCCGGGCATCGAGGGCAAAGTGAAGATTCTACCCTTCAATCCCTTCCAGACGCTTGATCGCGAGGGCGTGGGACAACTGGTACGCATGGCCGTTGAGAATGGCCGCAAGGCGAACCCGCACCTGGAGGTGGGCATCTGCGGTGAGCATGGCGGCGATCCCGACAGCATCGAGTTCTTCAACATGATCGGGCTAGACTATGTGAGCTGTTCGCCCTTCCGCGTGCCCGTCGCCCGCCTGGCAGCGGCGCAGGCTGCATTGACGGGAGGCGAGAAGGATAAGTAATACCTGCGGCTAGAGAAGCTTACGCACAGCAGCGTAGCGTTCTGCAAATCTTTGTGGGGTGAGGCGCGGATAGCGACCTTGCCCCAATTGTTTTAAGACTTCTTGATAAGCTGCATTGAGTGCATCCAGCGTAATTATCTTCTGCTGAACAAGAAGCTTGACATCAGCAATATCACGGCTATTCCCTCGTTCTATTCGGGCTCCCCTTCACATGGTCGTTCGTCCTCCGGTATGATGATAGGCGCCGCTATCTGGTGATGTTTGGCCTCCTCCTGAGACAAAAGGTGATCTATTTGATTCTGCCAATCTCCTATGAAGGTAAAGGGAAGGTCTGTACGTTGTTGCTCGAACTCCTGTAATGCTTGCAGGCCCCATTTGCCATAATGGCAGGACGGAGACGGCAAGTGACGACTGCGCCATAAAAACTCAAAGCATTGCTCAGGAAAGCACGGGGGTGTCCAAAGGCCATAGTCAATCGAATAGACCACAACCGTAGGAGATAGAGAGTTGCCAACGTGAGAACTGCAATCCGCTCAGCTACCACTGGCTCACTACCGTTAAGGGCTTCGAGTACCGCATCAGGATGAGTAGAAAAATCGACCGTTATTTGGACTCAGCTATACAGAACAAGAGTCGACCAGTAGGGAATCACAGGAAAAGGAAAAACCTGCACATGTGATGTGCAACAGATCACTTCACTGATAAGGTGTGAATCTTTTTCGTAGGAGTACACCAGGAGTGAGGCTCTCTACAGTTGCTATCTATTGCCGTTGAATAGCGTACAAAGAGGCTTCCAAAGCGACTGGAAATTTCTGAGCCCGATCCAGCAGAGCACCTACACCACGCAGATCTTTCAGGTGGGAACCTGGGGAGCTGAATTTCACCCAGAGTTGAAGCCTGAACCTGGCGATATTGTCGTAGCCCCTCATAAAACGTCGTGCGCCTTTGTCAGTACCGAATTGGACCTTCAGCTTCGGCTGCATGGGATAGAGCGGATCGTGCTGGCAGGCATGCTTGCGAATACCTGTGTCGAGTTAACTGGTCGCTATGGCGTTGAGTTGGGCTATCATGTCACCTTTCTCAAGGACGCAGTTGGCGCGACAAGTTGGGAAGCGCAACGTGCTTCAATCGAGGTGAACTATCCACGATACGCGAACGCTATCCTCACCGTCGATGAGTTCTTAGCGTCTCTTTTACCCCGTTTCATTCAGACTCTCAACGAGATTTGGGACAGACCCGGAAGGAGCAGTTAGGAAAATGACGACACAGAGTGATTCAAAGAACCCCGTTGCGTCGCCGAGGAAGGGCCACAAGACCGGGGTGGTGTGCGAACTGAGCGTGTTTCTCAAGGTCAAGCCGGGCCACGAGAAGCAAATCCGCGAGGTGTTCACCAGCATTGCCGCTACCGACACCGCCGACCAGGGTGCGCTGTCTCACAAGGTACTGGAGTCCGTCGGCACCTTGCATGAGAGCAGACAAGGCAGACAGTGTTTGGGCAGTTGCTCGACGAAGCGTCGAGCTGACCGACTGGTCAGCTAGCGCGCACCAGCCATCGCGCGTCAGGCTGGTGCGCCGGGAACAACGAGAAAGAAGGGACGCCAGATGTCCACGTCCTGCTGACCGCGATCTCGCCCGACACGTCAGGGCGTGACGACCTGCTCGAGCGCGCCCGCAAGGCCTACCCGGCTATGGCTGGGGTCGAGACGATCTATCGCCAGGACGCCTACTTGTTGCCCACCGGGCGGGAAGCCTTCGGGTTCAGGGATGGCATCAGCAATCCGGCGGTCGAAGGAAGCGGCATTCCCGGCACCAACCCCCAGGAGCGCCCTCTGAAGGCGGGCGAGTTTCCTCTTTTTGCACAACGATGGAAAGGGAGACATCGCAGAGTCAGGTGATCCCACAAACGGTCCTGCAGCAGCTCACCGAGATAGCCCGGTGGATCAATCCCGATATGTTGGAGCGCTAAGACGCGTTTCTGGACCATGACGGCTCCCTAGACGTGCTGGGATACTCTCGACGAGAGTTCGTGGGAGTAGACATGGCCGTAGCGCTCTTTGCTTTCATCCTTGACTGAGTTCCTGCTCCACGTCGCGGGCCATGGGACTCGTTTGCTCCCATTATAGCTGAGCGCAGGGGTACTGTCGAGGGTGTTCAGATCCTCTCGATCTTCGTATATCTCATTCGACCGGCATAACAAGGACCGCTCCTGGCCTGGCTCAAGTACCGTCATGGGATCGCATCGAAACCCTGTACCTGTATTTCTCACGGTATCAGTGGATGATACGGTATTACATCTCGCGGTATTGCTGATATCAATTCTGGCCTGGTGCCAATAACTTTCTTGCAGCACCAACATTTAATAAGAACAACTTTTACCCTACGCCCTTCAGGGGTTGTATACTCTGTACCCTGTACCTCATATTTATGGCATCCTTCATGGTTGCATGTATACATGCTTTCTTTGCTTGCTCCTTATACTTTCTTCCTGGGTATCCGTTTTACAATCTTTTTTCCAGCCTCCTCTTCTATCCTCTCGGACACAGCAAAGGATTTCCATATGATGCTTCTGTCTATAAATGCAAAGGGAACGCACTTAGCCATCTTGGAAGGCTTACAGAAGCACAGCAACTGTATGAGAAAGCCAAGCGACTAGAGACGGTGAAGGGTTTGTCGTCATAGCAGTACTAGTGGGTCAGGGGCTATGTCTCGCCACTTACGGCAGTAAATTTCCCAATGACAACGTTTCATTCATCTGAAGAGTCGGGTTGTGGGTCTTTCCAGTTATCTGGCACCTTTATTTTTGCTTCTATGCCAGCGTGTTCAGCCAGAAGGTACAGCAAATGGCTTCCGCTCAATAGCTCAAGCGGCTTCCCCTGAGCAAATTCAAAGGCCGCTTTCCCGTAGCCGCTGGTTGTAACCAGTATTCCCTTCGATGCCCCCTCATTTTGCAAGGTACCGAAAAGATCGCGAACAGCGCTCACGCCAACAGTATGCTTATATCGTTTGGCTTGAATCACCACTTTCCCACCAAATATGGGACGAGGATCGTATGCTACACAGTCAACCCCTCCATCACGCGATGCCTGGGTCAGCCGCGTTTCCAGGCCCATTTTCTGAAATAAATTGCTAATGAGTGACTCGAACTCTGAAGGAGTAAGCTCCATGAGGTTGGGACGCTGATCGAGCCCCGAAAGCACATCTGTCTCTTCAATGAAGCGAGGATCAACCATATTGAACTCCAGAACTGGTCGTACTGGTGCTAGTTCTGCTGGACTCCTCGATACTGAAGCGTTCAACACGTTGAGACAGACCAGGGGATCAACTTTGCTCAGGTTCAGTTGTGTAAAGGTATCCCGACTGGTACGGACCGTAATCAGACAGGTGCGAATGGGATGGCCTGTCCCCTTAACGGTGCTAGCAACGTAGCCATTACATACAATGATGTCTATATGCCTCATACGGTCGGCTTTGAATAGCTCGTAGAGTGAGCGTAGCGTGACCTGGGCAACAACAGAGGAATACAGAGTTTTCCGTTGGGCAAGTGGACGCGAGGTCTGGGTTATTTCATCCTTAGTTTTCACGTATCTAAAGGAGCCAACGTCAAGAATAACGTTAAAGGAGGGGAGATCATACTCTATCACAAGTTGCTTCGATTCGGGTACATAGGCAAGCTTTGCGTGCTGTGGAAAGGCATCGGGATAGTTGCTTGAGGCCAGCACCATCGTGAAGTAGTCTACAATGGCAGCAGGAGAACCAGTTGAAAGCTCCCGCTGAAAGGTATCAATCTCGGCATGTTGAGTCGCTACCCTCTGCTGGACCTCCGCTACCTGACGTTCATATAGGGATCTCGCCTCAGCCAAACTTCTTTGTCGTCTGCCTTCTTGTGCAGCATGAGTACCTACCTGCATTCTATATGACTCTTGGGCTCTAGCAACCGCCTGAGCATGCTTTTCCTTAGCACCTGGAATGAGTTTCTGGATACCTGCCAAATCGGGTGGCATATACAATACAGGGGGAGGTTCTGCTATCCCTAATTGACCTGAGTTGAAAACGGGGCGTTCGGGGACTTGCTTGAGTGCTTGTAAATCGATGAAGCTATCGATGAGAAGCGCCTCATTGAGGAGATTACCTAGCCCAGCAACATACTGATCAAGTTGTTCGTTCTGCCAACTGACCTGGGCAATTCGTGACTCTGTGTAAAGCCGAGCACGCTCCCTTTGGTCAGCACGCAATGCCTGCTCATATTCTTTTCGCGCCTGAGCAGCCGCCCTTGCCACTTGTGTTTGAAGCTGTGCCTGTAAACGTTGCTGGGCGAGACGTTGCCGGTCCGCTTCGCGTTTTGCCCGTAAAATCCCACTTCGCCGTGCCATACCAATATTCTCCTTCTCCCCCAACTAAACTGGTATGCGCCCCTTGAGATTTAGTCTCTAGATTTTACCCATCCTGAACAACGTAGTTACTCCAGCTATAGTAGCAGAGAAAAAGCCACAGTGCAAGATAAGAAAGGCAGGTGATTACATAGAAAGCATACAAGGCTAACGGAGCCATATCGGTTGCTTGTTCTACATTGTGCGGTGTGCGACACACGGAAAATTGATATCTTCTCTTGCCCTAAATTGATCTATAGAAGACGTTTGATGGTATAATTGAGCAGGGTAAGATGCGCTCACCCTGAGTGAAGAAATACACAAAGGAGTCGTTCCCATGTCAACAGAAGAAAAC
>WNEZ01000417.1_pt1 | contig 34473 bp, 35 predicted proteins | sample 5400521 | NCBI WGS metagenome assembly WNEZ01 (sample SAMN13153339, study PRJNA577476) | soil metagenome | isolation source: 120 cm saprolite under Douglas fir tree site 2 hole 1 replicate 1 | place: USA:California | collected 2015-04-18 | reverse complement strand
GAAAGACTGTTCCTTCCACCCGTAAGCACTCACGATCATCGCCATCGGGTCGGTCGGAGCTGATTGTCAGGAAGAAAGACGAAAAGCAGTCAGCGAAGAAGAGGACTGTCCTTGACAATCACTTTTATAGAACGGACCTTGCTGGCGAGCGTCGACTGGCCGTCGACGACGATGTAGGCGCTGAGGCGCTCGTACGACTTATCGCCGAAGCCTTTCACCTGCATGATGTCGGTCGGCTTTTGAAACCGTCCGTGCTGGGTGCGGTAGTCGACGATGCGCTGCGCGGCCTTCATCCCGACCCGCGGGAGCAGCGAGAGCTGCGCGGCGTCGGCGGTGTTGATGTTGACGACCCCGGCGGGCGTGCTGGAGGTCGCCGGCGTCTCGGCCGCAAAAGCAGCCGCACCGACGGCGGCGATGAGAAATGCTGTCACGAAAATGGGGAGGGACTTTCGCATGGTTTATTTCTCCTTTCGTTTTGTTGGTTGTTGTGTTTGTTGTCAGATCGATTGGCTGGTAGCCCACACGAGGACCTTCGATCTCGATCCTCACCGTTTCACGTAGTCGCTCTCGTTTCGCACCACCTCCTTTTCGAGGCAGTGCACAGTTCAATCGGACGGCCACGTGGCACGCGGAGCGAAGTTGTTGAAGGAATTGCTGTTAGGCGGGAAGCGGCTTCAGCGTGCTGTCAAAAAATTCTGCCGACGCTGGAACAAAAATCGGGTGGAGGCAGCGATGGCCTTCGCCCAATTTTTCATGGTCAGCGGGCAAAGGCAGACCAGCATGTCGCCCTCGGCGTGACCGGAATTCGCCGCGACGAAAAACCTTAGATTCGGGTCCGTCAGCAACGCCTCGCTGATCGGCGCGGTTTGTGGCCGCAGCCGTTTCTGACCTGACCTCCGAACAATGCCACGGTCCGACTTCCAGTCGTCGCCGTAGCGTTCGCGCGCGAGGTGATCGAGAAACGCCCCAACGGAAGGAGGAGTGACGGCGTCGTGGCGCGGCCAGAACTGTTCGAAATTCCGCGCCAGAAGTAGATAGCTCTTGTAGCTGAACGTATCAAACATCCAGTAGATCGGAGTCAGCGGATTCCGCGCTCGCGCGCGCCAGTACGTGCGCACGCCGAGGCGCTGAATCAGCGCGCGACCGCGATAGGTCTCATCGATGACCACACTGGAAGTGAAGATGATCACGCTGCGCCGCCCTGCGAAGAGCGTCGGGTAAACGTCGAGCGCCGCAACTCCGATCAGAGCCGCCGGCGTGCGGAACATGGCGATCTCCGAGTGATGGCGGAGCTTCGACTCGAGATAGTCGCGCGTCGTGTCGACGTAGCGGCGCGTCAGGTTCCAGATGTCATCCCAATGCGACGGCTGGAGCGTCGCAGGAGGACTGAGGACCGTCATCATCTCTAAGGCTCGTGCGAATCGCCGGCGATGCCGGGAATCGCGAACGTCGCTGGGTCGAGCAGTGGCGTGGTCATCCCCGGCTGCCAGAGGTGCGGTGTCAGGACCACGAAGACTTCTTCCTGGTTGTGTGATGCCGACTGATTAGCGAAAAGAAGGTTCAGGAAGGGAACGTTGCGCAGGCCTGGAAAACCGGAATTCGCGTTCGCCCGCCGATCGAGAACCAGCCCACCCACGATGATGCTCTGCCCGTCTTCCACGACCATGGTCGTGGTGGCCTGATTCTGATCGACCTCGACCGCGACATTCTGGACGGTGGGCACGAACTGCGAATCGGTCACCTGCAGAACCGTGCGGATAAGGCCATCGCTTGTCGCGGTGGGCGTAATCGTGAGCGTGACGCCGCTAGAGACCGCCGTTGGTGACGTGATTGTTGTTCCCTGCTGCGCGGTCTGCACGATCACGTAGCGGTTCGACGTGATGTTGATGACCGCCTGCTGACCACTATACGTGGCAATGTACGGCCGTGAAACGAGACGAGCCTTGTCCTGCGAAGCGAGGTAATTAACGAGCAGCGAGAACGCCGCCGCGTTGTGTCCGCCCGCGGTCCGCGTGAATGTCAGTCCGTTGCGGAGGAGATCGCCGAAGTTCGCCGTGATATTGGTGAAATTGTGAAATGCTCCGTTGGCAACGTCGGTCTCCAGACGCTCCAGGGCATCGCGGTCGAACTCCACGACCAGAGCTTCGATGAAAATGTGCGGAGATTCGCGGTCTGCGCGCTGGAGAATCGAGCGCGTCCGGCTGACCGCGCCCGCCTCGCCGGCTAGAAACACGGAATTCGTACTCGGTTGCATTCCGTACTGCACTGCTGGCGGAGGACCGCTTCCTCCCGGGGACGATGGATACAACCCGGCCAGGATGCTGGTCGCTGTCGTCGTATCGATCCACTGCAGCGGAACCTCGGCCGTGACGACGCCGGCCGGACTCGCGCGATTTTTCTCCATCGCGATCGGAATTTCGTCCGCCTCTCCGCTCTCGATCACGGCGACGCCGGCATGGAGATCCGCGTGGAGGCCGCGAGTCGACAGCAGGAGATTGACGGCATCGAAGATCGGGACCACCCCGAAGCGCGCTGTGACTGTCCCGCGCAACGAGACGTTGTTCAACAGATAGGGGAGGTGAGCGGCGTCCAGAATCCGCAACACGACGTCGCGCAGCGGCGCGCGATCCAGATCGACGGTGACCGTCGCCGTCGTGGAAGCACCCTGCACACGAACGTCATCGATCGTAGCGTGGGCCGTACCCGAGACGGCGGTGCGCTTCGCGTAATCATCGAGAAGCTTGTTGAGGCCACTGTTGTCGAGCGGTCGGTCGATGAGCGTGCATGATGCTAGCGTGAGCGCGATCAAGGCAACCCAGGGACGAGAACGTGCCGTGGTCATGGCGATGATGTCGCGGTGTGGCTGCGTTGGTTGTTAGGCGCTGCCGATCGGCGGAGCTCTTCGTCAACGATGTCCCGGACCGTCTGCTCGCTGAGATTCATCATGATCTCGCGCCCGTTCACGAAGATGGTTGGCGTGCCGCTGATGCCGAGTTCGCGGCCTTCTCGCAGATCGCGGTCGACGTCGGCGGCATGCGTTCCGCCGGCTACGCAGTTCTTGAACGCCTCGCGATCGAGATCCACGGCCTCCGCGAGCGCTTCGACATGGAGGCTGTCCTGATGCTCGAACATCCAGTCATGGAGCTCCCAGAATTTGCCCTGATCGGCTGCGCACAGAGACGCCTGTGACGCCATCGGTGCATCGGTGTGACCTTGAAGAGGAAACTGTTTGTAGATCAGACGGATCTTGTCGCCGTAGGAGCCCTGAAGCTCGGCCAGCATTTTTCTCGCCTGCCTGCACCCGGGACACTGGAAGTCCGAGAACTCGACGATCGTCACCGGAGCGTCGACGCTTCCTCGGGCAGGATCGCTCGCGGAGAGCGGAACGGTGAGGTGGGGCGGTGGAAGAAAGATCTCCACGCCGTACCGCGCGAACAACCGTCTGCGATAGAGCGTCTCGATGCCTTGCTCGCGCTGCTCTTTCACGAGTTCCACGACCCTGGCTCGCGCCTCCTGCGGATCGTCCGGAAGGCTCCCTTTCGCACGCTTCAGCAGATCGGCGATCTCTGTTTCGGGAACATCCTGGGCCTTCCTGCGAATCTCTCGATCGCGCAATTCCACCACAGTGATCTTCTGCCGCCGCGCTTCCTGCTCGAGCAGCTTCCTGAAAACGACGTCCTCCACAGCCTTCCGTCGTGCCATATATTCGAACTGACGCAGCCGGATCATCGAGGTTCGAGCGGCCGTCTCCATTTCGGCCACGGTGACAGTCTCCGCACCCGCGGAGGCGACTACCGCCGTCTTGTCATCCGCTGGCGGAGGCGCAGCCTGAAGAGAACCGGCTGCGAAGAGAAAGAGAATCGGCGCACTCCACGTTGTCATCGTTTCCTCCAAAGAAGATGCGAAATCATTAAGGGGAGACGTCGAAGGACAACGGGATGTTCGCCAGGTCACACGCGTTGATGCACTGCGGTCCGCCAGGGCACCACTGCCCGTCGCCGAGCACGCAATGGGCAGTCTTCACGACGAGCTGCGCGTGCGCGGGGATCGTTCTCTGCGTCAGGATGGAATTGCACTTCCAGGCACAGACCGGATTAACGTCACCAATGCAGACGTAGAAATTCTCGCTGGCAATGCTGATGGTGATCGTCGGGGCCGCAGTGTAGTACCACCCCTGGCTGGTCCTGTTCGGCAGGACCTCCTCGAAGTAGTTTTCGGGGCCCTCGGCACAGATGATGACGTTCGTGTTGTTGCGGACATTGAATGCCATGGCCGGCACGGTCAAAAGAGTCAGCAGCAGGATGGTGAATGCGGACAGAGTTCGTTTCATGTTCGTTCCTTGCCTTTCAATCAATCGGTCGGGGCGGCGGCGGTGAAGCGCTTGAGCTCCTCGTCGACGATCTGCTCTTTTTGCGATCGTCGCTGGGTCGTCCGGTCCTGCTCTTGTTTGATCTCGCGCTGCAGACGGGCAACTTCCGCCAACAGTCGACCCTGCTCGCGCACGTCGAACAGCTCGCTCAAGCCGGCCTTCAGATCCGCGCGGGCCTTTTCCCGCGTGGCGTCCGTCTTCGAGGCCCGGTATTGCGCAGTCAGTAGATCAACCTTTCGATGCAGTTGCTGTTCGCGCTGGTACAGTTGGTAACGCTGCGGATCTTCAGCCTTGAGCTTCGCCACCTGCTGTTTGTGGCTCAGAGCGGAGCGTAGATGCGCCCAGTAAACCTCTGGAGACCGAGTCTTGGTCGTGTGCAACTGCCGTTCGGACTCGACGCGGTCGTTCGCATCGCTCAGCAGAAACTCGAGGGCCTCCTTCTCCTGTTCTGATGTCAACGGCATCCCCGAAGCCGTGGAGAGACGAAACGGCGACGGCGGCGTCGTAGCCGGCGGCGACTGCGCGAAAAGAGGGGCAACCAGTAGAACTGGAACGAAGAGTGGCTGGAAAGCCCGAAACGTTTTCATGAATCCTCCTTGATTGCGTCGCAATGGTTCATTTCTTTTTCGTCGTCGTCCGATGTTTGTCAAATTCCGTGGGATGAATGACACCGTCCTTGTTCACGTCGACTTCATCGAACTTTTTCTTGAGCTCACTTTCGCTGAGCTGACTCCCATTCTTCGCGGCCCACGCCTTGACCTCCTCGAATGAGAGGTGTCCGTCCTTGTCGGCGTCGATGGCCTTGAATCGCTCCTCGGCTGTCGCTGGTGGAGCTTGCGCGAGTGATGGCGTTGGGATGCAGGTCCTGGTGTTTACGTTCCAGGAGTATCCCTGAGCACATTTATGGTAAATGCGAGTGCTCTCTGTGGGGGAGAATGGCCGGGCTCGGGTCAGGGACTTCTGGTTCGGAGCACAACGGGAAACGCCCGAAGAAGGATCGACGAAACAGTGTGCGTTCGGTCCGCAGCAGGTACCGTCGATGCACCACTGGTATCCGGGACACTGGCCGTGTTCGCCGTCCAATTTGATCGGGCCATTCGTGCAGGTGTGGCCGAAATTCGAGCAAGGGCCCTCGCAGTTGCAGCCGAAGAAGTTGCAGCCGCTCGGTCCCGTGTAGAAATCGAGGAAGTTGCAACAGTCCGCCAGCGCACTCGTCGATGCAACCAGAAGCGCGACCGCGACAACCAGGAGCCCGAGTTTCCATCTCATGATGTCGTCCCTCCATTCATCTGACGTTGACAAATGATCGGTCCGGCGGAGCCGGACCTGAATAGCCGCGAACGCACGAGCACCGTAGGTGGAAGCACTCAGACGAGCAGCTTGCGGATGGCGAGGAGGTTTTCTTTGTGGACGTAGGCAACCGCGCCGGCCTGCACGGCCGCCTCGCGAATTTCGTCGTCGTCGTACTGCGATAGCACGATGATCTTTGCCGTGGGGTCGCGCTGCACGATCTCGCGGGTAGCGCCGATGCCATCCAGGCCGTCCATGCGCACATCCATCAACACCCAGTCGGGACGGATGTCGAAGTAGCAGCGGACGGCGTCGTATCCTGTCGCGCACTCCACAATGTCCTCGGCAATCCCGCCGAAGAGTGCGTGAAGCAGGCGCCGCATCTGCGGAGAATCGTCGGCGATCAGAAGCCGCACAGGGACATGATCGCGCCGAGCATGCTCCGCGAAACGACTACGAGCACACGAACGGCTTAAGTACGGCCACTCAGGCCTCTGCGCTACAGCTCGCCTTTGTGCTCCAGCGCAAAACGCAGCAGAACGTTGGTTCCCGACAGGCTGAGCTTCGAGCAGATGTTCGCCCGATGGTTTTCGACGGTGCGATAGCTAACGCCGAGTTCGTGGGCGATCTCCTTGCTCGTCCGGCCGAGGGAAATCGATTTCAGGATCTTCCGCTCCGCCGAGGTGAGGCGCTGCAACTCCGGCTTCTGTTCGCGGAGCGCGGCTGCGCGCTCGGCGCGACCGAGAAGAAGCGACGAGAGTCCGGCGCTGATGTACGGTGTTCCCGACGCCGCTGCGCGAATGCCCGTGGTGATTTCCGACGCCGCGGCGTCCTTGAGCAGATAGCCCGCCGCTCCGGCGTCGATCGCCGCATTGAAAATGGCCTCGTCACGGTGCATGGTCAGGAAGAGGATGCGAACCTGCAGGCCGTTCTCACGCGCCTTCTTCAAAATGCTCAGCCCACGTTCGCCCGGCATCTCGATGTCGAGAACGGCGACGTCGGGTTTCAAGCTCTGAATGAGCTTCCACGCCTCCTCGCCGGTTGCCGCTTCGCCGACCACCGAAATTCCTCCCGTGTGCCCGATGGCATCCAGCAGGCCGCGGCGGAACATCGGATGATCATCGGCAATCACCACGCGAATGCTGTTCATCGGATCCGGATCGCGTCGAAGTGGACAGTCATGGTCGTTCCCTCACCCTCCTGCGACGTGATGTCGCACGTCCCGCCGAGGATCCGGGCGCGTTCGGCGATGCTTCGGATCCCGAGCCCCACCCGCCCGTCCTCGCCCTGGTCGGAAAGTCCGACACCGTTGTCGTGAACCCTGATACGGATCCGCGGCGGTTCGCTGATCATGCTCACCACAGCGGCGGTCGCCCCGGAGTGACGCACGACGTTGCTCATCCACTCCTGGATGATTCGGAAAATGTTCACTTCCGCCTCCTTTGACAGCAACCCATCGACCGCATCGAGCTGCGACGAGACCAGAATCGGCGAGGAGGCTCCCATGCGACGAAGGAGAGCTTCGATCGCTTTGGTGATTCCAACGTGATCGAGCTCCGCCGGGCGGAGGTTGTAAGCGATCCGCCGCACCTCATCGATCGCGGTCGAAGCGGTCTCCGAGATTTCGCCAAGCTGCTTGGTGACGCTGGCGACATCGTTTCCGCGCTCGGCTGCCAGAAGCGCGCGGTTCTTGATGACCAGGAGGTTTTGCCCGAGGCTGTCGTGCAGCTCCAAAGCAACGCGTTTGCGCTCGTCCTCCTGTTGCAGGATCAGGCGACGCGAGAATTCCGACTGCGCCGCACGCCGGCTCTCGATACGCCGCAGTCGAACCCAGAACGCCAGCAGTAGCGCCGATCCAACAACCGCCGCGAAGAGCGTGTCGAACCATCCCGTGCGCCAGAACGGCGGGAGCACGACGACGTCCACCGATGCCGGCCGAGCGTTCCACTGACCGGCGGCATTCGCCGCGCTGACGAGGAAACGATAACGCCCGGGCGCCAGTCCAGTGTACGTCGCCGTTCTGCTACCGATGATCTGACTCCAGGTACGGTCCAGACCCTCGAGCATGCTGCGATAGCGGATGCGTTCGGAGTCGATGAAGGTCATCGAGGCGTAATGAATCTCAATTCGCCTGCCGCCGGCAGCGACGCGAAGAGGCATGGTCGGCGAGACCTCCTGCCCGTCAACAGTCGCGCCGACGATTCGCACTTGAGGCGGCGGCCCGCCGGAATGGAGCAGCGTCGGATTGATGACCACGATGCCACGTTGCGTTGGAAACCAAAACCTGCCGTCCGCGGTCTTGCATCCCGCCGATTGCACTCCTCCGTTGCATTCCGCGCTCTCCAGGCCGTCACGTCGCGTGAGCACCAGCGCGCTGAGGGAGCGCAATGCTCCGTCGGCGACGGCATTCAGTTCCGCACGAGCTACACGGTAGATCCCGCGATTACATGACATCCAGAAGAATGATTGCTCCTCGAGAATCGAAAACACGCCGTTGTCGAACAGCCCGTCACGCGTCGTGATCGTGGCCACGCGTCCGTTCCGGATCCGACTGAGTCCGCCGTCGTACGTGCCGATCCACAGCGTTCCGTCGTCATCGACATGGATCGCACGGACATTCCCGCTTGCGAGCCCGGAACGCTCGTCGGCGACGATTGTGAACTTGCCGTTCTTCCATCGCCCCACTCCTGCCCGCGTTCCCATCAGCATGCTGCCGTCCCGATCCTCGGCCAGAACATGGATCTCTCGCCAGCTTCCGTTTGCGTTGATCGGAATCGGTTTGAATCGGTCGCCGTCAAGCACCGTTAATCCGCCGAATGTTCCCGCCCAGAGATGCCCTGCCCGGTCGCGATACAGCGCCGGCACAATCTGGTTCGGCAGCCCGTCCGCTGCGGTGAAATGGCGCTTCCTGCCGGCTTTCCAAAGCGTGACACCTTCTCCATAGATCGTCCACCACAGCGTTCCGTCCGGCTGCTCGAGAAGCGACATGACGTGGCCCGTCGCCGTCCCCACCGGTTGAAAGCCGCCGGCAACGAGCCGGTACACACCGCTGCCCCATGTCCCCGCGAGCAGCGTGTTGCCGCTGGCGATCAGCGGGTAGACATTCGGATTAGCAAGGCCGCTCTCTACGCCAAACACCCTGGCGATGCGAGGGCGAATGCAACTGAGGCCATTGTCGGAAGTCCCGGCCCAGAGCGTCCCTTCGCGATCCTCGAAGAGCGTACTGACCGATTGTGACGCCAGCCCGTCGGATCGTGTAATCCACTCGGAACCGCGTTGGCCGATCCGCACGAGGCCTTCCCCCTCGATCGCAAGCCACAGCGCGCCATCGGATGCGAGGAGAACGGCCGAGATGGCTTCCGCCGGCATTTCTGGTCCAAGCGGATACGATCGGATCTCGCCGTGGAGAAGCCTTAGGACGTGCCCGTGTTGCGCAATCCAGACCGCGCCGTGTTGATCCGTTTCGATCGCGGTCACGCGGTCGGTGGTCAGGCCGTCGCGCGGCGTGAGCGTTCGGTGAAGATCGGGGCTGACAATCTCCACACCGCTCAGCGTGGCATAAGCAAATCCCTGATGGTAGCCGTAGCCGTACGGCGTGGTGAACGTCCGCGTGCCGAGCGTGGGCGGGACGCGTGGAACAAACGCTGCGCCGTCGAACGCGAAAAACCCGTCGTTCGACAGAGCCCACAACGAGCCTCCACTTTCCCCGATCGCGCAGATTGCGTTTGCCGGACCGCCGGCGTGATACGACCGGAATACACCGCGGCGAAGCGCGGTCAGAAAACCGTCTTCCGTGCCCGCCCACAAGGTACCGGCGCGATCCTCGAACATCGTGGTGAAGCGATTGCTGGCGATTCCCCGTGTGGTGGCACGCTCGAAGACGCGAAAGGCGATCCCGTCGTAGCGCACCAATCCGCCGTACGTGGTGAACCAAAGATACCCGTCGCCCGTTTGACAGATCGCGTGGACAGTGCCCTGCGGCAGAACGTCATCGGTGGTCCAGCTCCGCGCCTGCCATCGCGTCGCGGCGTGCAGACGGGGTTCAAAAAGTAAAAGTACAGCGAAAGCAACCGAGACGCATGTTTGAGACCGCAAGAGTGATGTCGATTCTACTCGTCGGGCACGTGTGGCGCGCCTGCACCCGGCCGGGTGGCTTCAGCGCCTCGATCGTGGTCGAGCCCTGGAATACCTCGGGAGGTGTGATGCGGCGCTCGCAGTCCGAGAATCCGCCGGCCAGAGGATTCGCTCACGAGGCTCGCCCTCCGTTGGGGCGGACGTGGTCCCGCCGAGTTTTCGCCTGAAAGGGACGCGCGTACCAGGAGTCACGACGAAACAGAGACGCGTCAAGCGCTTTGTAAAAAAGTTGGCCTCGTCATCCTGAGCCGCGAAGACGGCGAAGGATCTCAAGATACGGAACGCTCCGCTCAGGATGACGCCGTGCGCTGCCAGAGGAACAACGCCCACGGCCGCATGCCGAATGAATGCGGCACTTCCTTGTGCTCGCGCTCGAGCCAATCGTTGATGGGGACCGTGAAGCCGGTCTTTTTTCGCTGGAGGATTTCGGCGGGCAGCGGCGTGCGCGGTGAGCTGGCCAGCATCTGTTTTCCGTCGCGACGGCTGCCGGTGAAAACCACCGGCGCGACCTCGCGAAGCAGAAAAGCGTCGACCAGTGGCACGCGAACCTCGAGCGAGTGGGCCATGCTCGCCCAGTCGATATCGCGCAGGAGCTGATTGCGCATGTACAGCGACGACTCGAGCGCCGCCACGCGCGCGAACGGCGTGCCCGGGTCGGGCGTGATGGCTTCGCGAATGGCATCCAGCGGTGCCAGTCGCCGCAACCCTTCCTCGGCCATGGCGTCGCCCAGCAGTGCCGGAAGCTCGTCGGGAAGGAAGAGGCCCCGCTTCATGAGGTAGGCGCCTTCGTAGGAGTGCATGTATTTGAGCGCGTGCGCGGTCTTCGGGCTGCGCCGCGGACTCTGAGGCCGCATCCTGGCCCACGTCCGCTCGAAAGCGCGTCCGGTGGCGGGCAGATAACGAAAAATTCGAAACCACCGCACGAAGCGCGGAATCGTTTTGAAGGTCGTGTAACCACCGAACAATTCGTCGCCGCCCGTGCCCGAGAGCGCGACTTTCCATCCCAGCTCGGCGGCCGCTTTGCACACGAAGTACGAATTCATGCCGTCGATCGACGGCTGGTCCATCGCGTCGAGCGCTTTCGGCAATGTCTCCAGAAACTCCTTGCCGCTGAGCGTGCGGGTCTGGTGCTGCGTTCCATAGCGGCGTGCGATGACTTCGGCCAGCGGCGCCTCGTCGCGCTCCGTGCCGATGTACTCCTCGAATCGCAGCGTGACTGTTCGAAGCGGCGGTCCGCTTTCGGCAGCCAGTGCCACCACCGTGCTCGAGTCCCGACCTGATGACAGGAACGCGCCGACGGGCACATCGCTGACGAGGTGGTAACGGACCGATTCCGCGACGGCCTTGCTGATGACCTCCTGCCGCTCTCCGTCAGAGCGCGGCCTTGAGGACGCGGCCTCGCGCAAAACGGCGGCGACCGAAAAATAGGACTTCGGCTCCGACGGTCCGGAGGATGTGATCGTCATCCAGCTTCCGGCGGGAACCGCGCGGATCGCGTCATAGGTTGTGAATGGCTCCGGAACACTCCCGCGCAGGAGAAAACCGGCGATGCCGGCCGGATCGCGCGTCTTCGAGACCGCGTTGCTGGCGAGGAGGGCCTTGACCTGCGACGCCATGCGGACCGTCCTGCCATCGTTGGTGTAGTACAGAGGCTTGATGCCGTAAGGATCGCGCGCGAGGAAGAGTGTCCGGGTGCGATCGTCCCAGATGCAGAACGCGAACATGCCGCGCAGTTTCGGCAGCATGGCAGCGCCTTCGTGCCGATAAAGCCGAAGCACGACTTCGGTATCTGAAGTCGTGTCGAAGTGCTCCCCCCGCGCCATCAGCTCGCCGCGGAGCTCCTGGTAGTTGTAAATCTCGCCGTTGAATACGATGGCGAGATCGCCGGTGCGGTTTCGCATGGGCTGATTTGCGCGCTCGCTGACGTCGATGATCGACAAGCGGCGATGAGCGAGCGCGACGCGGCGATCATCGCTGATCCATTGTCCGGCCGCGTCGGGACCGCGCAGCCGCATGGCGTCGCAGGTGCGGCCCAGCTCATCGGGATCGACCGGCGGCGCTGATGGATGAAAGGCGTAGATGGCGTTGATGCCGCACATTCCGCGCTATACTGAACCATAGGGCGGGCATGAAGGAAAAGCGCGATATCTATCGCTTTCTTCACGTCACACCGCGTCGCATCTTTGAGCAGCTCGATCAGTACGTGGTCGGTCAGAAGCACGCGAAGGAAGTTCTGGCCATCGCTGCTTACAACCACCTCAAGCGGATCGAGTACCTCAAGTTCGGCGGCGAAGTCTCCATTCGCAAATCGAACATCCTGATGATCGGTCCGTCCGGGTCGGGGAAAACGTATCTGGCGCGAACCTTGGCCCGCATTCTCGACGTCCCCTTCGCCTACAACGATGCCACCGCCTTCACCGAGGCCGGGTATTACGGCGAAGACGTGGAGGTCGCGATCGGACGTCTTCTGTACGCCACCAATCAGAACGTCAACGCCGCCGAGAACGGAATCGTCTTCATCGACGAGATCGACAAGATCGCGCGGCGCACCGGCGGTGCGCGCACCGGCGCAGGCTCGCGCGACATCGGCGGCGAAGGCGTGCAGCAGGCGCTGCTGAAAATCCTGGAAGGCGAGAAGATTTTCGTGCCGCTCAACGTCACGGCCCATTGGAACAAGTATGACTACGTCGAGATCGACATCTCGAACATTCTCTTCATCTGCGCCGGATCGTTCTCCGACATGGAGGAGAGCGGCGAGTCGAAGCCGATCGGGTTCTTCGGCGACGATGAGAAGCACACCCGCGAGGTCAGCACCGAGGATCTCGTCAAATACGGATTCCTCCCCGAGCTCCTGGGCCGTCTTCCGGTGCGCGTCGAGCTGGACGCGCTGAGCGCCGATGATCTCGTCACCATCCTCACCCAGCCGCGCGAAGCAATGATTCCCGAATACCAGCGGCTGTGCGCGCTCGATCAGATCCAGCTCGACTTCTCTCATGAGGCGCTCCTCGAAATCGCCAATGCGGCGCTGAAGCAGAAGCTCGGTGCGCGCGCTCTCCGCGCCATCCTCGAGAAGGTTCTGCATCCGATTCTCTTCGTCGGCCCCGAGCGCGCCGGCGAGCGCGTCACCATCGAGCCGGAGGATGTTCGACGCGCGGTGGCGGCGCCGTCGACGTCGTGATGACCCCTCATCCGCCGCTTCGCGGCACCTTCTCCCCGCTTCGCGGGGCGAAGGAACTCGTCTTTGTGATCCTCGCCCCGCGTGAGCGGGGGGAGGGTGGCCGAAGGCCGGGTGAGGGACGCACCTCGCGATAAACTGAAAATTGTGAAAACGATCGGCATCGCCGCCAAGATCACCTCGGACGTCGCAATCACCCCTCATCCGCCGCTTCGCGGCACCTTCTCCCCGCTTCGCGGGGCGAAGGAACTCGTCTTTGTGATCCTCGCCCCGCGTGAGCGGGGAGAGGGTGGCCGAAGGCCGGGTGAGGGGCGCACCTCGCGATAAACTGAAAATTGTGAAAACGATCGGCATCGCCGCCAAGATCACCTCGGACGTCGCAATCGACTACGCCAGAAAAGTCGCGGACGAGCTGCGCCAACGCGGCTACGACATCTGCTTCGATTTCGGTACCGCCGATAAGTTGGATGACCGTGGCCCCTGCGTCGCGAAATCTGACCTCGGCAAACGTGCCGACTTGCTGATCACGTTCGGCGGCGACGGCACCCTGCTTTCGGTTGCCCGATCAACGCCGAAGGATGTTCCCGTCCTTGGCGTGAACATGGGAACGCTGGGCTTCCTGGCCGAGGTGGCGGTGGAAGAGTTTCCGGCGGTGCTCGAATCGGTACTGGCGGGAAAGCACTCGACCGAAGAGCGCGTGACCTTCGACGTGATCGTGGAAGGCCGGCAGCGTGAAAAGCGCTCGTATCGGGTCCTCAACGACGCGACCATCAACAAGAGCGCGCTGGCGAGAATCATCGAGATGCGCGTAACGGTGTCGGGCCAATTCGTCTCGACCTTTCGCGCAGACGGGCTCATCGTTTCGACGCCGACCGGATCGACGGCCTACAACCTCTCCGCCGGTGGCCCCATCGTTTACGCGACCATGGGCGCCGTCGTGATCACGCCCATCTGTCCCCATATGCTGAGCAATCGACCGATCGTTCTTCCCGATGACCTCGAAATCGAAATCGGCATCGTCACGAAGAACCAGGAGATCTTTCTGACCCTCGATGGCCAGGAAGGTTTGCCGATCACCGAGCACGACCGCGTTTGCGTGCGCAAATCGGATCAAAGCGTGTCGTTCGTCCAGTCGCCGAACAAAAACTACTTCGACGTGCTGCGCAACAAGTTGAAGTGGGGGGAGAGTTGACGAAGGCAGAAGGCAGAAGGCTCGATGCAGTCCTTCTGCCTTCTGCCTTCTGCTTTCTGACTAGTTTTGTAGCGACCGCTGGTACGCGGCGCGAATCGACGCAACGTACGCCCGCGTTTCACGGAACGGCGGCACTCCGTTGTACTTCTCCACCGCCCCCGGGCCGGCGTTGTAGGCGGCCAGGGTCAGATCGAGATCGCCGTGGAAAGTGTCGAGTAGCGTCCGCAGATACTTTGCGCCGCCGAAAACATTCTCGCGCGCGTCGAAAATGTTTTTGATGCCCAGGTAGCGGGCGGTCGCCGGCATGAGCTGCATCACGCCGCACGCGCCGACCGGAGAGATTGCATTCGGATTGAGCCGCGATTCACGGTTCGCAACGGCGACCAGCAGGCGCGGATCGACTCCGTGTTTTCTCGCAGCATCGCCGATGGCATTGGCGAGGTAAACGGGAAGCGCGCTATTGACCTGCGCCGACGAGTCGTAGACCGAATCGCCAAACGACGCGTAGCGCAAGCTGCGGCTCGTTCGTAGACTCACCAGCGCTTTGCTGACGTTTCCGAAAAAGCTGTACGCGGTGATCGATCGCTCGTCGTTGCGAATGACAATGCGTCCCTGCTTCTTGATTCCGAGCCCGGAGCGAAGGTCAGATGCGCTGAAGTGGCCATCCGCAAACGCGCTGCCTGCGATGAAGAAGGTGACGGTGGCGAGAATTCGATACGATCTATACATGAAGATTTGGCCGCTCGTCGCTGCGCTATCGTTTGCCGGAGTTCACTGCACAATGCGACCACCCATGCCGAACATTCCAAATAACCTTGTGTTTTCGGGTGGAACGGTTGTGTCCGGCTCAACCCAAACACCCCACGCGAATTACGCTGTCGCGGTCGCCGACGGAAAAGTCGTCGCAGTGGGTCCTAATGCTGAGATTCTCCGCACTTTTCCGAACGCGCGCGTGATCGACGTCACCGGCACAACAGTTCTGCCCGGTTTGACCGACGCGCACGGCCATCTTTACGGCCTCGGCCTATCGCTCGACACGGTCAATCTCGTCGGCTCGAGCACGTTCGACGAAGCGATCGAACGCGTGAAAACGCGCGCCACGGGCGCGCAACCTGGCGAATGGATCCTCGGCCGCGGATGGGATCAGAACCGATGGCCCGGCAAGCAGTTTCCGACCGCGGCGCCGCTCGATACCGCGATCCCTGATCATCCTGTGTGGCTGCGACGCGTCGATGGTCACGCCGGACTGGCGAATGGTGCGGCCATGCGCGCCGCCGGCGTCACGGCGTCCACGCCCGACCCGGAGGGTGGCCGCATCATCCGCGACGCGAGCGGCAATCCGACCGGCGTCTTCGTCGACGCTGCCGAAGGACTCATCGATCGCGCAGTTCCCGCGCCCTCATTCGAGCTCCGAAAAAGGCGCGTGCTGGCTGCGGCCCGAAGAATCGCGGAGAACGGCCTGACGGAAACGCACGATCCGGGCGCGGACGACGAGACCATTCGCGCCGTTCGCGAATTGATCGACGAAAAGCGCTTTCCGATTCGCGATTACACCATGATCGCCGACAACGCTCGAGCGGTGAACGCATGGCTCGCGCGCGGAAAATTGATCGATTACGGCGGACGCTTGACGGTGCGATCCATCAAGCTTTACGCCGACGGCGCGTTAGGCAGCCGCGGCGCCGCGCTGCTCGCGCCCTACAACGATGATCCCGGCAACAGCGGACTCCTGGTCAGCAAGGAAGAGCATCTCGCCGACGTCGCGCGCCGCGCACGCGCGGCGGGGTTCCAGGTGAACACGCACGCGATCGGCGATCAGGGCGTGCGCAATGCCATCGATGCCTACGAATCCGCCGGCGCAACACCGCAGGACCGCTTCCGCATCGAGCATTTCCAGGTTGTCGCGCCGTCGGATTTTCCCCGGATCGCGCGCGACGGAATCATCGCGTCGATGCAGCCGACGCACGCGACATCGGACATGTACTGGGCGGAGGACCGCGTCGGGCCTGAGCGGATCAAGGGAGCGTACGCCTGGCGCACCGTCCTCAACTCCGGCGCCCGCCTGGCCCTCGGATCCGATTTTCCGGTCGAGGATGTGAATCCGTTCTTCGGCATCTATGCGGCGGTGACGCGTCAGGATCAAAAAGGCTGGCCTGCGGGCGGCTGGTATCCCGATCAGAAGCTGACACTGGCCGAAGCGATCCGCGGTTTCACGATCGATGCGGCCTACGCGGCGTTCGAGGAAAATTCGCGCGGCACGATCGAGCCGGGGAAGCTCGCGGACCTGACCATCGTCGAGGGCGATCTCTACGCCATGCCGCAGTCGGAGTTGTTCAAGGCGAGGGTGCGGTACACGGTGGTGGGAGGGGAGATCGTGTATGGCGGCGTAAAATGATGTCATGCCGTGGATTGTTCGCGACGCGCCGTTCGACGGCACACTAAGAGAAGCCGAACGGCGTCGTGAGGCTGTCGCGGAAACGCTGGCCCGCCTTACGGATCGTCTCCACGAAGAAGGCATCGACTACGCAATCATCGGCGGAATGGCCCTGGTCGCCCATGGCTTCGTGCGCTTTACAAATGACGTTGATGTTTTGACCACCCGCGAAGGCTTGGACCGTATACACGAGCGGCTGGTCGGACGCGGCTATCGACCTGCTTTTCGAGGTGCGCGAAAAAAGTTACGCGACACGCACACGGGCATCGACGTCGAGTTCATTACAGCCGGTGAATATCCGGGAGACGGCAAACCAAAAGCTGTCAGATTTCCGGTGCCACATGACGCGTCCATTGAGCGCGATGGCCGCCGCGTAATCACACTGCCGAAGCTGATCGAGTTGAAGCTCGCTTCCGGTCTGAGCGCCGAACACCGGCGTCTCCGCGATCTGGCCGATGTCCAGGATCTCATCATTGCGCTCAACTTGCCTCGCGACTTGGGCGAACAGATCGATCCCTCAGTCCGCCAAGAGTTCTACCGCATGTGGGACGCGGCTACCAAAGAAACGGAATGAGCGTCCGGACGTCGCGTCGATAATCGCGATAGGCGTCGCCGAATTGCTCCGTCATCATCCGCTCCTCGACGCGAATCTTGATCAGGCAACCGACTCCGATCAGGACGACCCCGCAGAACGCGCCGATTGTCGCGCGCGCGAGGGCGGTTCCTGCGACACCGGCAAGAAGGCCGGTATAAATTGGGTGACGCACGACGGCATAGGGACCGCTGCGGATCAGCTCATGATCCGCTTTGACCGTGACTGAGCCGCTCCATTGACGGCCGAGGTGCAAGCGCGCCCAGCTGGCGAAGCCGAGGCCGAGAATCGTGATGACCACTCCGGCATCGAACACTGCGGGCGCGTTGAAAAGTGGAGTTGCGAGAAACGGTGACAGCGCGCGGGGGTTGAAGATCGGCAGGAATCCCAATGCAAAAAGCACGAGGACAAGCAGTCGTGAACCCGCCGACTCTCGCTTGACAGTGCGCGCCGACCACACTGCGGCCACCATCCAGCCCACAGCCCACGCGCCCCAGATCGCTGCAAGGATGTTTCGGGACATCGGGTGGTTGCTAGACCTCGAAATCTTCGAAGTGCGTCAGCGTGCGGAAGGCCCGGTATCGCTCCTGGACATCGGTCAGCGTGATCTCGCGCAGTCGATCGAGTGAGAATTTCTCGACCGTGAACGACGCCAGCACGCTGCCGAAAATGATGGCGCGGCGCAGCTCGCGATCGTCGTTTTCGCGGCAGGAGGCCAGATAGCCGAGGAATCCGCCCGCGAAGGTGTCGCCGGCGCCGGTGGGATCGAAGACGTTTTCGAGCGGATAGGCCGGCACCGCGAAGACTGCCTCGCGAGTGATCATCAGCACGCCGTACTCGCCGCGCTTGATCACGAGTGTCCGGGCGCCTAACGCGAGGATCTGTCGACACCCTTTCACCAGATTTGCTTCTTGTGTGAATTGGCGAACTTCCGCTTCGTTGATGACGATCAGGTCGACGTTTTGAAACGCGTGGGTCAGCGCTTCTTTTTTCGCCGAGATCCAGTAGTTCATGGTGTCGAGCGCGACGATGCGCGGCTTCCGGCACTGTCGCAGCACGTCCATCTGCAGATCGGGATCGATGTTGGCGAGGAAGATGACTTCCGAATCCCGCTGAACGTCGTTGAGCTGCGGTTTGAAATCTGCGAAGACATTGAGCTGCGTTTCGCGCGTCTTGGCGACATTGAGATCGTAGCCGTACTCGCCGGCCCAGAAAAATGTCTTCGCCCCCTTCACTTTCTGCAGGCCGTCGAGATTGATGTTGCGGCCTTTGAAAATCGCGGCATCTTCGGCGGTGAAATCATCGCCCACGACGGCAACCAGATTCACCGGCGCGAAAAACGAGGCAGCCACCGCGAAATAGGTCGCAGAACCGCCCAGGCATCGATCGGCGGTGCCGAACGGGGTGGTGATGCGGTCGAATGCCACGCTGCCGACGACGAGAATGCTCATTGGATGTACTTGCCGATGATCGGCGCGAGTCTCTTTTTGGTCTCAGAGGAGATGTGCGCCCGGTCGGTGACGATCGCAAACTGCAGCGCATTGGCGCACGGACAATCGCGTTTCCGCGCAGCGGCGCGAGGAACGGCCAGGAGCAAGATCCGCTGCGCCATCTCGGCGTTCGCTTTCAGATAGCCGAAGATCTGCTCCACACTCACCGATTTCTCCGTCTCGTGCCAGCAGTCGTAGTCCGTGACCAGGGCCATGGTGGCGTAGCAGATCTCGGCTTCGCGCGCCAGCTTCGCTTCCTGCAGGTTCGTCATGCCGATGACGTCGACGCCCCACGAGCGGTACAGATTCGACTCCGCTCGCGTCGAGAATTGCGGCCCTTCGATGCAGACGTAGACGCCGCGATCGTGGACTCGCGCCCCCGCTTCGCGCCCGGCGGCGCTGGCCAGCGACGCGACATCGGCGCAGATCGGATCCGCGAAGTTGATGTGGCCGACGATGCCGCTGCCGAAGAATGTGTCGGCGCGGTGCCGCGTGCGATCGATGAATTGATCCGGAAAGACGATGTCGGTCGGGTGATACGTCTCTTTCATCGATCCGACCGCACTGGCGGAGATGATGGTGTGAACGCCGAGGAGTTTGAATCCGAAGATGTTGGCGCGGTAGTTGATTTCCGACGGGATCACGCGATGCCCCCGACCGTGCCGCGAAAGAAACGCGACGCGCACACGATCGATCTCGCCGATGACGTAGACGTCCGACGGCGCGCCGAAGGGGGTCTCGATGGCACGCTCCTCCACGACTTTCAATCCCTCCATCTGATAGAGGCCGGAGCCGCCGATGATTCCGATCGGAACGTTCATCGGAATGCGCGCCCCTCATCCGCCCTTCGGGCACCTTCTCCCTGCACGCGGGGCGAAGGACTTCGATCGGGGGTGACGAAACTCTTCATCTTTTCCATTTCTTCATCGAGGCATCGATGGCGGCCGCGACCTCCTTCGCCAGCGCGACGGCCGCGACTCCATCCTCGCCGCTCACCAGCGGGCGTTTGCGCTCGCGCACGCATTGCAGGAACGACGCGAGCTCCGCGCGCAGCGGCTCCTGTTTCTCGACCTCGATCGTGATCGGCTCGATGGTGCGATTTCCCAATCGAAATCCTTTCACTTCCTGCTCTTTGGTGTCGACAGAGATGTAGGCCTCGCTGCTGAAGAATCGCACTTTGCGCACGCGTTCCTGCGACACGCGGCTGGCGGTGAGATTCGCGACCGCCCCGTTTTCGAGCTCGAGGCGCACATTGGTGATGTCGACTTTTTCAGTGAGAACGGGCACGCCCACCGCCCGGACCTCGGTGACCCTGGTATGCAGCAGCGACAACACCAGATTGAGATCGTGAATCATCAGATCGAGCAGGACGTCGATGTCGAGCGAACGCCCGACGAAGACGCCCAGGCGCTCGGCTTCGAGGTAGCGGATATCGCGCAGCAGCGGCGCGACCGCAACGATGGCGGGATTGTAGCGTTCGACGTGTCCGACCTGCAGGATGCGATCGCGTTTCGCGGCCAGCGCGACCAGCCGCTGGCCCTCATCGACTTCCGCAGCGATCGGCTTCTCGACCAGGACGTCGCGACCGGCTTCGATCAGCTCACGCGCGACGTCGAAGTGCGTGACGGTGGGAGTGGCAACCACGGCGCACTCGACCTCGCGCGCCAGCGCCGCCACGGAGTCGAATCGCCGGAGATGCAATGTCTCGACGATTTCTGTGGCGATCGAATCGCTGACTTCGACGAAGCCGGCGATGTCCGCTTCCGGCATCTCGGTCAGAACGCGTGCATGCAGGCGGCCGAGGTAGCCGGTGCCGACGACGCCGATGCGGGTCTTCATCGAATGAATCCGCGCTTGGATGTGCCGCGAATGAACTCGACCAGATATCGCGCTTCAGGATGGAACCCGAGCTCGCTCTCGATTCTCTGCAGAGCATCCTGCAGCTTGAGCTTCGAACGGATGAGAATGCGGTAGGCGCGATCGAGCGCGTCCAGCGTTTCCTGCGAGAAACCTTTGCGCTGCAGGCCGATGGTGTTGATGCCGTAAGTCTTGGCCGGACGATCGCCGACAGTCTTGACGTACGGCAGTGCGTCCTGCGTCACCACCGTGAATCCGCCGATGAAGGCATGATCCCCGACCCGGCAGAACTGATGGACCGCCGAGAATGCGCCGATGGTCGAGTGATCGCCGATGTCGACGTGCCCGGCCAGGGTGGCGTTGTTGGCGAAGATGGTGTTCGAGCCGACATGACAGTCATGCGCGACGTGCGAGTAAGCCATGAAGAAATTGTTCGACTCGATGGTGGTGCGTCCGCCGCCCCCCGCCGTCCCGCGATTAATCGTAACAAATTCTCGGAACACATTATCGTTACCAATTCTTAGTTCGGTCCGCTCGCCACGATATTTCATGTCCTGAGGCGGACTTCCGATCGAAGCCTGACCGTAAAAGACATTGCGCTCGCCGATGGTGGTCGGGCCTTCGATGCGCGAGGCTGCCCCGATTTTGGAGTGCGCCCCCACCGTGACGCTCGGCCCAATCACGACATAAGGTCCGATTTCGACTCCGTTTCCGATGACCGCTTCGCCGCTGACGATCGCGGTCGCGTGAACCTGCGCCACTACTTCGGCCTCTCTACCATCACGCTCAGCATCTCGGCCTCGGCCACCAGCTCGCCGTTGACGGTGGCCGTGCCGTGGATCTTCACGCTGTTGGACCGGCGCTGCACGATCTCGCATTCGAATCGAAGCTGATCGCCCGGGATGACCGGCTTGCGAAACCGCGCCTTGTCGACGCCGCCGAAGAGAAAGAGTTTTTCTTCGCGATTCGGAATGTCGCGCAGGATCAGCACCGCCGCGCACTGCGCCATCGCTTCCACGATCAAAACGCCCGGCATCACCGGCGCTCCCGGGAAATGCCCCTGAAAAAACTGCTCGTTGGCGGAGACGTTCTTGATGCCGACGATGCGCTTCCCGGCTTCGATCTCCAGGACGCGATCGACCAGCAGCATCGGGTAGCGATGCGGCAGGATCTTCATGATCTCGGTGATGGTCAGCATCACTCTCTCTTCTTGGCCAATCGTTTGACGGCCAGGTCGCGCCGAGCAAATTCGCGAAACTCGACTGCCGGATTGCCCATCACCTTCGTGCCCGCCGGCACGTCGTGGAACACGGCCGCAGCGCCGCCGATCTGCGCACCGTTGCCGATTTTCAGATGACCGGCCAGGCCGGCCTGTCCGGCGACGACGACGTCATCGCCGAGCTCCGTCGATCCCGCGATTCCGGCCTGCGAAACGATCAGGCAGTTTTTGCCGACCCGCACGTTGTGTCCGATCTGCACCAGATTGTCGATTTTCGTTCCTTCGCCGATCACGGTTTCGCCGAGGACGGCGCGGTCGACACAGGAGTTCGAGCCGATCTCGACATCATCTTCGACGCGCACGATTCCCACCTGCGGAATCTTGCGATGCTTTCCGCCGACGCTGACAAAGCCGTAGCCGTCCGATCCGATCACGACGCCGCTGTGAAAGATGCATCGACGTCCGACCTGTGTGCCGTCATAGATCGACACGTTCGGGTAGATCAGCGTGTCGTCGCCGATCACGACGTTCTCTCCGATCGAGCTGAATGCGCCGACGGTGACGTTGGCGCCGAGTTTCGCCGTCGATGCGATCGATGCCAGCGGCGAGATTCCGCGCGGAACCTTGCGGGTGTTGAACCAGCGATCGAGCACTTCCGCAAGCGCGGCGTGCGGTTTCGCAACCCGGATGAAGCGCGGATCGCTTGCCTCCAGCTCGTTGGGAACGAGGATGGCGGCAGCGCGCGACTCCGCGACCTGCGCAGCGTAGGATTGATTGCCGAGGAAGCTGAGATGATCTTCGGTGGCGTCTTTGAGTGCCGCGACGCCGCGGACACGGCGGTCGGGCGGCCCGTCGTACCGGCCGCCCACCAGCGCCACGATGTCCGAAATCGAAACCCCCGACATGGCGGGGAATTGTACCTGTGTGGTGGCGGGCGCCTTCGCCCGCCGCTGGGCCGGCGAGGGCGCCGGCCTCCACACTACTGCTTCTTCGCCGCTGCCGGCTGTGCGGCCGGCTGTGTGCCGCTTTCCGCGACGGTGGAGTCATTGAAACGCTTGATCACCGAGTCGGTGATGTCGATCGCGTCCGAGGCGTACACCAAGCCGGACTCGAACTTGTTGAAGATGGCCGCCAGTCCCATCTCTTTTCCGATCTGGTCGATCACCGGCTTGATCTTGTTCTCCAGCGCCAGCAGCTCCTTGTCGCGGGATTCACCCAGCTCTTTGTCAGCATCCTGGCCGAAGCGCTGCAGCGCGACCTGCTTGTCGGCCAGCTGCTTCTGCAGATCGGCGAGCTTGTCTTCGCTGAGCGAGAGCTTCTTGGTGTTGATCTCCGTGTCGAGCGCCTTCATGTCGTCCTGCATTTTGTTGGCGCGCACCATCTTGTCTTCCTGCATCTTCTTCAGCTTTTCCTGAGCCGCCTTGCCGGCAACCGACGTGTTCAGCACGCGCTGCACATCGATCACCGCCAGCCGTCCCGGAGCTGTGGCCTGCGCGAAGACGGGAAGAGCAAGAGCCGTCGCCGCGATCGCAATCAGAAGCTTCTTCATGAAATCTCCTTTAGAGATGGAACAGAGCGTAAATACCTCGGCGAATTAGTAGGTATTCCCGATGGTGAACTGGAAACTCTCGAATTTGTCGCCCTTTTTCCGTTGCGGATTGATGGCGTAGATGAACCGGATGGGGAACTGGAACACCGGCAGGAAAATCCGGAGCTCGGCCCCGGTGGAATAGCGGAGTTTCCCGAGCTCAACTTTGTCGTGATAACCCCATGCCCACCCCGAATCCGCAAACCATACCAGACGCAGCGGATCGTTGACTCGAAAGATGTACTCGCCGTTGAAGACCGCCTGCTTGTAACCGCCCGCGATCACGGTCTGACCGTTGAAGGTTTCGTTCGGCCCCAGCGTGCCGTATCCGAATCCGCGGACGGAGTACTCGCCGCCGACGAAGAAGCGCTGACCTTTCGGGATGCACAGCTCTTTGGTGGTGGCCTGCTGCTCGTCGAGCGTGTTCGAGCAGTTCTTGTTCAGCGGCAGCATGTATCCGAGATCGCTGTTGAAGCTGACTGAGCTGCGCCGCGACAGTTTGAAGAACTTCGTCATGCCCAGCGTCGGCCGGAAGGAGTGGATGCTCCCGCCCAGCGCACCGCCGGAGTATGACAAGCCCATCGTGAAGCGTCCGCCGCGAGTGGTGTCGAATGGATTGTCGCGCGAGTCGAAGCTGTACGACGGTCCGATCGACGACTGCGAATAGGTGAAGTCGGAGATCTGCGCGATGGGAACGTTGCCGTTCACGTCCGGCGCGACGTTGAACTCGTAATGGCTCTTGACGTGCTCCAATCCGTAAACCAGCGACAGGCTGTCGAATCGATGCAGTCGATATCCATACGCGATCGATCCGCCCTTGCTCAACTCCTGATATCCGAACGACAGCGGATAGTTCGTGGTGCGGTTGAACAGCGACACGCCCAGACTGTTCGGCGTATCGAGGAACCACGGATCGGCGTACGACAGCGAGAAGAAGTGGAGACGGTTGCCGGTCTGGAAGCTGAGCCCGAGGTTCTCGCCCTCCCCAAGGAAGTTGCGGGTCGAAAACTGCGTCTGCACGAAGAACCCGGTCCCTTCGGAGTAGCCTCCGCCGAACTGGATGTCGTTCTTCCCTTCTTCTGAGCCCTTGACCGTGATGTCGACGGTCTTCTTTTCCTGGTTGACCTTGAAGTCGGGATTGTCGGTGACCTTGAAGTACCCCAGCTGCCCCAGCTTGTAGAGACTCTGCTTGAAGGTCTCCATGTCCATGATGTCTCCCTCTTCGAGGAAGATCTCGCGGCGGAGGACCTTGTCCTTGGTGGTGTTGTTGCCCTGGAACTCGAGACGTCCGAGGCGGAACTGATCGCCTTCGAAGACCTGGATGTGAACGTCGGTGACGTTGTTGTCGCGCTCGACGTATTCCGGATTGATGTAGGAGTAGATGTAACCGCGGCCACGATAGGCGTCGCTGAATGCGTCGATGCGGTTCTGAATGCCCTTGCGGCGAATGATCTCGCCCTTCTTCAGCGGGAAGTTTCCAATGATCTGATCTTTCGTGAAGACGGTGTTGCCGGAGACCTCCACTTCTCCGAAGGTGTGCACCGTTCCCTCTTTCACGGGGATGGTGATGTTCACACGCGACTTCTTGCCCTTGCGAATCGTCGTGATCTGCGGCTCGCCGAAGGAGACGTTGGTGTAGCCGTAGTCCATGTAGTAGTTCTTGACGTTCTCGAGGTCCTCGTCGAGCTTGGACGGAATGTAAAGATTCTTTTTGCGGATCCAAGAGATGATGTTGTTCGGCTGGACCTCTTTCATCTGCCCGCGGAGGCGGCGGCTGGAAAAGCGCTTGTTGCCGACGAAGTCGATTCGCGAAACGGTCGCCTTCATGCCTTCGTTGACGTTGAAGACGATCTTTTTTTCGCCCGGCTCCAGCATGTTCTCGGTGGTTGGATCGACGGTCACGCCTTCGAACCCGTTTTCCGCGTAGGCCCGCTTGATGGCCTCAGCCGCCCGCTGCACCAGCGTCTGCTCGATGGTGTTGCCGACGTGAAGATCGATCTTTTCTTTCTCCAGCGCCTCGTTGATCTTGGCGGCGTTCAGCTCTTTGTTTCCGCGGTACTCCACCGATCCGATGCGCGGCCGCTCCTTGACGATCGCGCGCACGATGACGCCGCGCTCGCCGCGATCGGCTTCGATGCGGATATCGTCGAACAGGCCGGTCTGCCAGAGGTTCGGAAAGTTTTTCTGGATCAGGTCGGGGTTGTAGGGCTCGCCCGGAACGATGCCGAGGTAGACGCGGATGGTGTCGCTGGCGACCGAGGTGTTGCCGACGGCCTCGAATCGTTCGATCGCCTGGCCGGCCAGGGCGCCGGTGGCGGGCATGGTGGTCGCGGGAGTGGGCAGCGGTGTCGGTTCAGAAATGATTCGGCCGGAGTCAGGGCGCGGGACGATGGTTCCCGGCTTCGGCTTGGCGGGCGTCTGGGGCTCCGGCTGGGTTTGCGCGACCGCGGAACCGCTCAGCAGGAGCACAATGGCTAGAAATCGAGTCATCGGAAACGATGCCCTGCGGTTTGACGAGCGTGCCGCGGGAAAAGTCACGCGCTCAAAACACCGCTCGCGCGCGACGCATTCTAGCAGGGGGGGCGGTCGAGCCGCTTACGCTTTCTGCTCTTCCGCGGCCGCCTGAGCGGCTAGTTTGCGCTGGGCGCGCTTTTCGGCTTTGAGCTGTTGCCGTTCACGTCGTTTTTGTTCTCTTTGTTTCTTCGTCGCCGAAGGTCGTGCATGTGCCAAAGGGGGTACCGTCCTGGGGTCCATCCTAACACGTGGCAATTTCCTTGGGCCGTTCCACGTTCGGGTACGGGCTGCTTCCCTCTCTGCGTTTCATCGACTCGCTGTCGCCGTCCGCAAGCCAGAGTGAATCAACAATCTACTGACGAACGGAATACGACCGCATGCCATTTACTGCCCTCGGCCTCAGGCCACAAATCACCAAAGCTGTACGCGAGTCGGGCTATACCGAGCCGACTCCCATCCAAACGAAGGCCATTCCAGCCGTGCTGCACGGCCGCGATGTGATCGGAATCGCGCAAACCGGGACCGGAAAAACGGCCGCATTCGTCCTGCCCATCCTGGAGCGCCTCTCGGCGCACGGTTCGAGGATGGGCCGGGGCGGGGTGCGGGCCCTGATCGTCGCGCCGACGCGAGAGCTGGTCGTGCAGATCGAGGAGAACGTCCGCAAATATGCGCGGCATCTCCATCTGCGCAGCGTGACGATTTACGGCGGAGTGAGCGAGCGTCCACAGATCGCCGGTTTGCGTTCCGGCGCCGAGATCGCGATCGCAACGCCGGGCCGCCTGCTGGATCTGATGCAGCAGGGCCACGTCAACTTTTCGCAAGTCGAAGTTGCGGTGCTGGACGAAGCGGACCGCATGATGGACATGGGCTTTCTGCCTGCCGTCCGCCGGATCGTGCATGCGTTGCCGCGCGAACGGCAGACACTGCTCTTCTCAGCCTCGCTGTCGCGAGAGATCGAGAAAATCGCATCCGATTTTCTGACCGCACCGGAGGTCGTGCAGATCGGTCGCCGGGCCAATCCTGCCGATTCGGTTGCCCAGATGGTTTACGAAGTGCCGAAAAGCCGGAAGCTGGCGCTGTTGCAGCATCTGCTTCGCGACGCGTCGCTCGATTCCGTTCTGGTTTTCTCACGCACGAAGCACGGCGCCGACAAGATCGCGCGCAAGCTCGCGGCCTCGGGGATCCGCACCGCCACGCTGCATTCGAATCGCAGCCAGGGTCAGCGGCTTCAAGCGCTCCGCGGATTCAAGAGCGGCGCGGTGCGCGTGCTGGTGGCAACCGACATCGCAGCGCGCGGCATTGACGTCGAAGGAATCTCCCACGTCATCAATTTCGATTTTCCGCCGCAGCCGGAAGACTACGTGCATCGCATCGGTCGGACCGGAAGGGCGCACGCGATCGGAGACGCCATCAGCTTCGCGACTCCCGAAGATCGTGAGAGCCTGCGCGCCCTGGAGCGCTTCATCGCCCGGGGAATTCCGCGCAAGACCGCCGCGGGATTCGATTTGCGCGAGATCGCCGTTGAGACTCCGACCCGCATCGAGCGCTTCGTGCCGCAGGTGAATCGCCGGCCTGCACCGCGACCGGTATCACGACGGATTCGCCGGCGTACGTGGTGAAGGCCGCTCATCTTCGACCTAAGGAGATGTGAATGTTGCTCCTGAGACATCGTCGTGCTTATGGGCCGACATAAAAACGATCCGCCACTCGTGACTGAGCTTCCGCCACACGGCGACGTACCTGCCGCCCTCGGCGTTGGGATCGGTAGCCTCTTTGTATAAATACTTGCCATAAGTGATTCCGAGTTCGCCGGACGCCGCTGTCTCCACGGAATCAACCGACACGGGATGCGCCAGATTGCTCTTGAAGTAAACAGCCCATGCCGCCATGTTCGCGTCGCGCCCGATGATTGGCCGCGGATGCCTCGGGTACCACACGATCGCGTCGTCCGCGAAAAACTCGAGAATCTCGCTGGGATTCCGTGTTGTGAACGAATGAGCCCAGGCTAGTGCTGCCTGTTTGAGTGACGCTTGCGGCGAGACTTGGGACGTGCGGCCTGCGTGACTCGCGCAGCCGACCAGAAAAGCGGCGGCGCCGAAAAACATTGGGGCCAAGCGTCGAATCGAATACATGAAGCTCCTCCGTCAGGCTGAGATGATCCCTACGGCGCCACCTTGCTCACATGCGCCGAAACGAGTTTCCACGCTCCGCTTTCACGCGTCCACACGTGCGTTGCGCGGTACTGCTGGGAAGAGTTGACATCCACTCCGTGCCAGCTGGAGATGACATACGCCACCGCGGCGGCGTTGCTGAGGACTTGAACGCGAACGTCATCATTCGTGCTGGTCACGCGATTGCCAGCGCTGCCTCGAGCATCGCGGACACCTTTTAAGCGTTGTGCCTTCGTTGCTGCGTGGCCGTTGGTACCAACGAATACCAGACCGTCGTCCCATAGCGCGTCGAGCGCGGCATCGTCTAAAGCGTTGAGAGCATCGGCCAGCCGATTTTCCGCTTGCAAAATCTCGTGCTCGACCGCTGCCGTCGATTCGTTCGACAGGCGCTGGCTCTGCAGAGAGCACGCGGCAGCAAGCAAGAGAGCGGAAACGACGACCGAAATCCGCATGCCATACTTCTTTGTGGCGATCATATACTCGGAGTCGCTGATGGTCCCGACCCTGACAAACGGCAAGATCTGCTACATCGAGATGCCGGCGACGGACGTTCGCGCCTCGGCTGCCTTTTATGAAAGGGTATTCGGTTGGACGATCCGACAACGCTGTGACGGCAGCCTTGCTTTCGACGACACGACCGCTCAGGTCAGCGGCACATGGGTCAGCGGACGCGCCGTTGCCCAACCTCGCCTGCTGGTCTACATCATGGTCGACAGCGTTCCCAGGACCTGCGAGTCGGTCATCGCGAACGAAGGCCAAATCGTGCAACCGATCGGAGCGGACTTGCCGGAGATCACCGCGCGATTCCGCGATCCGGCAGGCAAGGTGATCGGCCTCTACCAGCAGCCGAGCGGGGAACGTTAGGCGGCGCTTCGCCGCCGTCGCCGCTCCCACCCTAACCCGATTGCTGCGAATAGCGCCCACCAGGAAGCCACCGTACTCACCACGGCCACGCGATTGGCGACGTGCAAGCCGCAGAGCTGGAGAAAAGACTTAACGGCACGGCCGGGAGCAAATACCGCAGGAGGGGCCACACCAAGAAGTAGCAACGTTGCAACAACCACTGCCGCTCCGAGGGGCGCGAGGACGAGGAGGAAGATCCACAGGAAGAGGGGTTGAGCGCGGACGATCACACGCCGCGACTCTAGCACGCGGAATCAGGATGCCAGCTCTCGACGCAATCCCACTCCGATGGAGCATGGTGGGTGCAGTCGCTGCCCCGACCCTACTCGGTGGCGTAGGTTGCCCGACCGCCGCCGAACGACCAATTCTCCTTCACGACTTCGAGGAGCACGATGACCACGTCGTCGGGGCGAACGTCCGCGCTCTCCTGCAGTCGCCGGACGATGTCGGCGTACAGATTCTTTTTGATCTCGACCGTTCGGCCGATGTTGAAGGTGATTTCGATCGTAACCACATCCTTCGAGCGATTGACGCCTCCGTAGCTCGGATGCGCGATCAGCGCGTTGTCCGCGAGCTCGTGGATGACCTGAAAGCGATCGTCGGGCGGAACGTTCGCTTGCGCGACCAGCGCTTCGTGCACGGCGTCGGCGACGCTGCGGAGATACTCCTGCGATTTCCCTTTGCGCAGATAGAACTTGACCAAGGGCACGGCGCGAGCATTCTAAATCGAATCGTAGGTAAGGCCGGCGACGGCAACGCACTCGGAAATCGGGCGACTGGATAGTTTGTCGGCACAGCCGATAAGGCTCGAAAGAACCTCGCGAGCCTTTCCTGGCCATTAAGTATCTCGGGTCAGTCTCGCGATGAGGTCGACGTCCTTCGGCCGCAAATAGCGGAATACAGAAATGTAATAGCCGGTGTTCGTGACACCGAGGCATTCAACGATCCCACTCGCCACGCGAATAACCCAGAATGGATGTAAAACCGCGACCGCAATGAGGAGCAGCGTCGCGAAGGCACAGGCGCCGATGCCCAAGGGTGCGATGTTACGCGCGATGTGCGCGCGGTCTTCAGTGGTCGATGGATCCAGACGTCGAATCATGTCTGCCCAACGCCTGAATTAAGCCGCGCCGCGAATCGGCGTCGGCTTGAATGAATTGTTAGAGCGCGCGAGCCTGTAAATTGACCATAAAAGAACTACCAACAGGAAGTGGCGACGGCGTTTTGGCCCGGGCCTCACCGGCGCTGGTGCCTCCACCAGCACGTATGCAGCAGTTCCTGTTGTCAGGTGCCTGGGGGCGGCATGGTGACGACGATCTTGCCCTTCGCGCGCCCCTGTTCCACATATGCGATCGCATCGAGCGTCTCGTCGAATGGGAACGTGCGGTCGAGCACCGGACGCAGCGTCCCCGCATCATAGAGAGCGGCCAGCGTCTTCAGTTGCGCGCCATCGGCCCGCATGAAGAAGAACGAATAGCGCACGCCTAGCTTCCTGGCCCGGGCCCGGACCTTGCGGCTCATCAGCGCCATCACGGGCTTCAGTAGCGGCCGGCCGACCTGCTCGGCGAACGCAGCGTCCGGCGGGCCTACGACGCTGATCGCCAGGCCACCAGGTCTTAGCACGGTCAGCGACTTCGCGAGGTTGTCGCCACCAAGGGAGTCGAGCACGACGTCGTAGTCGGAGAGCGACTCGGCGAAGTCTGCCTTCGTATAGTCGATGACTTCATTTGCGCCGAAGCCGCGCACCCTCTCCTCGTCGTTGCCGTGCGCAGTTGTGGCGACGTATGCGCCCAGGTGCTTGGCGAGCTGGACGACTGTCGAGCCCAGTCCGCCCGCGCCAGCGTGAACGAGGACCTTCTGCCCCGGCTTGACCTGTGCGAGGTCGACCAGCGCCTGCCACGCGGCCAGCGCTACCAGCGGGACCGCTGCAGACTCTTCCATCGTGAGTGAGTTCGGCTTGAGGGCGATGTCGGCATGGTCGATGGCGATGTACTCTGCGAAGGCCCCGATACGCAGGTCGCGGGGTCGGGAGTAGACCTGGTCGCCGACCTTGTAGTCCCGCACCTCGTCGCCGACCCGCGTCACGACGCCCGCGAGGTCGTGTCCGAGCACGAACGGCGTTTTGTACCTCAGGAGCAGCTTGAACTCGCCGTTGCGGACCATCTTGTCCAGCGGGTTGATGCTGGCAGCACTCACTCGGACTAGCACGTCACGCGGCCCGACGGTGGGCCCGGGCACGTGGGCGGCGCGGAGGCCGCTCTTGCCATATTTCTCGACCACGAATGCCTTCATGTCAGCCAGCCTGTTGTGTGGAGATCTAGCGTTCTTGGTGGTGGTCGACGCTGGGCTACCGATGGCCCTTCATGTGCGCTCTAACGGCATTGCTGGGCGTGATCTGCCGCAGGAAAGGTTCATGTGTCGCTCATCACCGAGGACGACCGAAGAACAAGACATAGCCGTCGGCGTCCTTGAGCTCGAAACCACGCAAACCGTCATCAGTGTCCTTCAGTGGCTCGGAAAACTCGACATTGCGCGACGCAAATTCGGCCGCCAGTGCATCAGGATCCGGGACGTAAAGGTAAGCGTCCCAGCGGGCGACGCCTTTTTTGACGTCTCGCTTGTAGTTCGGCAGTGGATCTACACCAACGTCCTTGAGCATGACCATCGCACCGCCTCTGCGAACGATGCCGAAGAAAATGTCGTCAGGAGCAGGCCCCTGGAAGGTGATCTCAAATCCAAGCCGGTCTCGGTAAAACGAAAGCGATGACGGTACATGGCTCACGATAAAAAAGGGTGAGATGCCGGAAATCTCTGCTTGTGTCATGTGGCTCCCTCCGCCCTATACGCCCAACGGTTAGAGCTGAGCGGCTTCGGCCCGCTCACGACTCGTTCAAGATAGCCTACCAGCGCGGCCCGCTCCAGCGAGGAGTTGGACGGCCCGAAATTTCAACGCGGACACAAGCGGGAATGAAGATTGTCGAAGCTACTTCCCCTTCTTGGATGACGAGCGACGCGAGCTTGGATAGCAGATCGGACACGGATCGGGGCCGCGATATTTGTGACCACGACGGCACGTTTTCCAGCCGCCAGCGTTTGGAATAGCCATGATGTTCGCTCCTTGTCCTACCCGAAGCACGAGGCGCGGAAGCGCCGGGCCACCAGCGCACGGCCGCGGGTCGGCTGCAGCGAAAAGTTAGGCCGCGCCGGCATAGACTCACGCTGGAGGGTGACCACACAACTAGGGTAATCAAGAAGACGTTCTGGGGGCTACTTCGATTAGCCGCCGTGGTGGGAGCCGGCGTGGAGGTTCGCGCCACTGGCACTTGATGTGCAGCCTCGATTCCTCTGCCGGCGTGCAGGAATTTTTCCGTCGGCGCGGTTCGGAGAATATTCATGTGCCGCACTCCTGCGACGTTTCTCATCGCGATTCTTTTCGTCGCCAGCCTCGCGGCGGCAACTCCCCAGCGAAAAGCAGGACCGGCGAAATTCACAGCATCAGCGTATTCGATTGAAGGAAAATCCGCCGACGGGTCGAAATCGTGCAAGGGAACCGTGGCTGCCGACCCGAACGTTCTGCCGCTCGGCTCGAAGATTCGTGTCAGCGGTGCCGGGACATACTCCGGCGAATACACGGTCGTCGACAGTGGAAGAAACGTCAAGGGAAACGTGATCGATATCTACATGTCTTCTGTTCGCGAGGCAAGGAAGTTCGGAAAGAAGAAGGTCGAGGTGGAAATCCTCGAAGAGAGTCACCCGCGCACGAACCGCGACGAATAAATACCAATTTGAATGTCGCACTACGCTGGATTTCTCGGCTGGATCGCGACGGCCTAACGTTCTTTGGCTGAGCCGCGCGGCGGCTCCTGCCAGGGCGGTGCTACGCTCTGCGCATGGGGCGGCTTCTCGTTGTCGCCGGCATGATTCTCTGGGCGTCTGATGGCTTTGCTGCTGCGCCCGCTCCGCTACCATTTGAAAAGCGTGGGTTGGAGGCTTTGGCCCGAAAAGACTACGGCACATGTGCGGCGATCTTTGCGCAGGCGGCACGTGAGCGACCGTTTGATGCCGACGCACCTTTCGCAGCGGCAAGCTGCTTCAGCCGGCTTGAGGAAAACGGGAAGGCAGAACGATATCTTAAGATCGCCTTCGAACGCGGCTACAGGGACTGTGCACGGTTCAAGTCGGCCGACGAGTTTGCGCGCTACCAAAAGATGTTCGCCGGCGAATGCGATGAGAACGAGGAAGTATTTCTCCGACACGTTAACGCGGAACTTCTATACGCGTTCGAGGATGACCAAGCTGAACGAGAGTCGCTTGAATCAAAGCCACAGTCGGAGTGGCCGATGTTGTTAGATCGAATTACGCGACATGATGTTTCAAGGCGGCACCTGGTGCAGCTCATGCTGGAGCGGAAGCTTGTGCGATCGGCCGACGATTACTACCACGCAGCCATGATCATGCAGCACGGCCGTGACAGCACCGATTATGCCGCTGCGCGGCGGTTGGCTCACCGCGCCGTGGAATTGCGGCCCTGGTTTGCTGATGCGCGTTGGCTTTATGCTGCAGCGACAGATCGTTACCTTCAGAGCACAGGAAAACCACAGATTTTTGGCACTCAGTACGGTAAAAAAGGTACCGAGTGGACACTTGAACCGTTCGACCCAAAAGCGAGCACCGATGCGGAACGAGCTCGATGGCGTGTTCCGTCTCTGCGTGAGCGGTTGGACTTTATTGCGAACCTGAATAATCCGAAGCGGTAGCTCGGCCTAACGGACCCGCGCCTCAGCGGCGTGGCCCGCGACGCGGAATGGTAACGCACTCGGGACACCGCGACGCAGCGGGCCACGTCCGCTGCAGGCGCAAGTTAGGCGACGGTTCAATCACCGGCATCCTTCCGTCGAGGCCATGCCTTGCGCAGCCAAGCCGAATACAAGACGGTCTGGAAAGGAGGTGCAGGCGACCGACCTGCCGCCGAGTCGACCTTCGGAAGGAGTGTCGGGGACGTTGAGTCGAACGAGGAGAATGGTGGATTTCATCGACCGACCTCGTCACCCAACGGATTAGCGCTCACCGGCGACCCGCTCGCCCGAAAAACTTTCCGAGCTCATTCTTCCCGGTGACATGCCCGTGCCGATCGTTCCTGGCGCAAAAGCCACTGCAAGCTCCGACCACGCGTCACCGGTAATGTTGTCTATCGTGGAGGCGTACGCAATCCACGAAGTAAATGGCGAAGCGGTTGCCGTCGTGTCCTGAATAAGCACCTCGGCATTCGGTAACAAGTCGTTGCCAAGGGATACTTGCTCCATTGTCCGGGGCGGGAGAGTTACGACGTAGTGGTTCACGCCGAGCGGTCGTGCGTTCAAGGCCGCCGAAATATCAAATGTGTGCGCGTTGATGGGATCCATATTTAGAGGATGTCCCGAGCTTAGTTGAAAAGTGAGATGGCGGTTCCTTTCACCGGGTCGTACGATCCGGTTGTGAAAGAGAAAGGAGAACCGCCATGGAGAGAGCCTACCAGAAGAGAAGCGCCGGTAGATCGAGAGCAGGA
>WNEZ01001016.1_pt1 | contig 34475 bp, 33 predicted proteins | sample 5400521 | NCBI WGS metagenome assembly WNEZ01 (sample SAMN13153339, study PRJNA577476) | soil metagenome | isolation source: 120 cm saprolite under Douglas fir tree site 2 hole 1 replicate 1 | place: USA:California | collected 2015-04-18 | reverse complement strand
CGTCCGCGGTGATCCCGATCCTGTGGCGGGTCCAGGAACAGCATGAGGGATGGGTTTCGGAAGCGGCGATCCGCGCGGTCGCGGATTTGCTGGACATGCCCTACATCCGCGCGCTGGAGATCGCGACCTTCTACACGATGTTCCAGCTGCAGCCGGTCGGCAAGAAGGCGCACGTCCAAGTCTGCGGCACCACGCCGTGCCGGCTGCGCGGCGCCGGCGACATCATCGAGGTGTGCCAGAGCCGCATCCATCACGATCCCTTTCGTCTCTCCAAGGACGGCAATTTCAGCTGGGAAGAAGTCGAGTGCCTTGGCGCCTGCGTGAACGCGCCGATGGTGCTGATCTGGAAGGATACCTACGAGGATCTGACCAAGGAAAATTTTGGCAAGGTGCTGGACGGCTTTGCGTCCGGCAATCTTCCGAAGCCGGGACCGCAAGTCGACCGTCAGTTTTCCGCGCCGGTGGGTGGACCGACCACGTTGAAGGAAGAAGCATGAAGCGCGACCGCATATTGGAAGCGGTGGGCAGCGGGAGTGTCGGTGCGATGAAGAACTGGCGCTATATCGCTTTGCACACGGCAGCCGCCGCTGCATTCATTTTTCTGCTGCAGCGCTACGCGCTGAATGCGTCGCTTGATTCAAGTCTGCTATGGGCGCTGACCATCGGCGGATGCGCCGCCGGGCTCGCTTATGCGCAGTCCAATCGTTGATCCCTAGGGAAGCTTCACGTCATGCTCGATGACAAGGACCGCATCTTCCGCAACCTCTACGGCTTCCAGGACTGGGGCCTCGAAGCTGCGCGCCGCCGCGGCGCCTGGGACGGCACCAAGGCGATCATCGACAAGGGTCGCGACTGGATCATCAACGAAATGAAAGCCTCGGGGCTGCGCGGCCGCGGCGGGGGAGATCATGCGGCACGATCCGCATCTTCTGGTCGAGGGCTGCCTGCTCGCGAGCTTCGCGATGGGCGCGCACGCCTGCTACATTTACGTGCGCGGCGAATTCATCCGGGAGCGCGAGCATCTGGAGGCCGCTGTCGCTCAGGCCTATGAGGCCAAGCTGATCGGCAAGGACAATATCAACGGTTTTCCGTTCGATCTTTACGTGACCCACGGCGCCGGCGCCTATATCTGCGGCGAGGAGACCGCGCTGCTCGAAAGCCTGGAAGGCAAGAAAGGCATGCCGCGCCTCAAACCGCCATTCCCGGCCAATGTCGGTCTCTACGGCTGCCCGACCACGGTCAACAATGTCGAGTCGATCGCGGTCGCGCCGGATATTCTGCGGCGGGGTGCGGCCTGGTTCGCCGCCATCGGCCGGCCCAACAATGTCGGCACCAAACTGTTTTGCATTTCCGGCCATGTCGAGCGTCCCTGCAATGTCGAAGAAGCCATGGGGATTCCGTTCCGCGAACTGATCGAGCGCCATTGCGGCGGTGTCCGCGGCGGCTGGGACAATCTCAAAGCCGTGATCCCCGGCGGCTCCTCGGTGCGCATGGTGCCGGCCGACCAGATCATCGATACCCCGATGGATTTCGACAGCCTGGGCAAACTGCGCTCCGGTCTCGGCACCGCCGCTGTCATCGTGATGGACAAGTCGACCGATCTGATCCGGGCGATCGCGCGGATTTCCTATTTCTACAAGCACGAGAGCTGCGGCCAGTGCACGCCGTGCCGCGAGGGCACCGGGTGGATGTGGCGCGTGCTCACCCGCATGGCCGAAGGCCGCGCCCACAAGCGCGAGATCGACATGCTGCTGGAAGTGACCAAACAGATCGAGGGCCACACCATCTGCGCGCTCGGCGACGCCGCGGCGTGGCCGATCCAGGGCCTGATCGCGCATTTCCGTCACGAGATCGAGGAACGCATCGATCAATATTCGCATAAAGCGGATGTCGATGATGCCGGCATTCTGGACCCCGCGCATATGGTCGCGGCGGAGTGATATCGATGTCGCAACCGAGCATCTCCTGGTGGCAGAAATACGGGACGCTGGCGCAGATGGCGCAGGCTGCCGTGGCGCTGCTCGGCTTTATGGCTATCCTGTTTCAGATCAACGAAATCCGCTCCAACAATCGGGCGGCCAGTGCACGGCAGGCGTTTTTGGGCTATACCGATCTGGCGTTCAGAAATCCGAAATTCTCGGCGCCGGACTACGACGCGATCAAGGTCAGCGGCCGCGACGAGCAGGTCCAATATGAGAGTTTTGTCTCCTATTTCCTCTATGCCTGCGAGGAAGCGACCGCCGCATTCGCCGACCGGCGCGAATGGCTGGCTTCCTGCGATTACGACCTGAAGCCGCATCTGCCATTCCTGTGCGAGAAGAACAAGGCCGAGCCTGCCTATCTCGCGACCTACAGCGCCGACACCCAGCAATGGGTGAAGGCTTCCATGAAGACCGCCAGCGTCACACCACCCGACTGCAAGCTCGGAAAGACTTGAGAAAGCTATGACCAAACTCATCGTCGATGGCAAAGAGATCGATGTCCCCGCGGAATTCACGCTGCTGCAGGCGTGCGAGGCCGCGGGCGCGGAAATTCCGCGGTTTTGCTACCACGAACGGCTGTCGATCGCCGGCAATTGCCGGATGTGCCTTGTCGAAGTGAAGGGCGGCCCGAAACCGGTTGCGAGCTGCGCCTGGGCGGTTCGCGATTGCCGTCCCGGCCCCAACGGCGAACCGCCGGAAATCTCGACGCGCTCGCCGATGGTGAAGAAGGCCCGAGAAGGCGTGATGGAATTCCTGCTGATCAACCATCCGCTGGATTGCCCGATTTGCGACCAGGGCGGCGAGTGCGACCTGCAGGATCAGGCGATGGGCTACGGCGTCGACACCAGCCGCTTCGCCGAGAACAAGCGCGCGGTCGAGGACAAATATCTGGGCGCGCTGGTCAAGACCTCGATGAACCGCTGCATCCAGTGCACGCGCTGCGTCCGCTTCGCCGCCGAAGTCTGCGGTGTGCCCGAAATGGGCGCGACCGGCCGCGGCGAGGACATGGAAATCACCACCTATCTGGAGTCCGCGCTGACTTCGGAACTGCAGGGCAATCTCGTCGACATCTGCCCGGTGGGCGCGCTGACCTCAAAACCCTATGCGTTCGCGGCGCGGCCCTGGGAGCTCGGCAAGACCCAGTCGATCGATGTGATGGACGGCGTCGGTTCGGCGATCCGGGTCGATACCCGCGGCCGCGAGGTGATGCGGATTCTGCCGCGCGTCAACGAGGCCGTGAACGAGGAATGGATTTCCGACAAGACCCGCCACATCGTCGATGGCCTGCGCACGCAACGGCTCGACCGTCCCTACATCAGGGAGAACGGTCAGCTCCGTGCGGCGTCATGGTCGGAAGCATTCGGGGCCATCGCGGCGAAGGCCGGCCGCATCGACGGCAAGCGGATCGGCGCCATCGCCGGTGATCTCGCCGCGGTGGAAGAGATGTTCGCGTTGAAGGAACTGCTGGCGAAATGCGGCTCAGCCAATCTCGCGGTCCAGGGCGGCGACGCCTTCAACCCGAAGGCCGGTCGCGCCTCCTATATCTTCAATCCTGGTATTGCCGGGATCGAGCAGGCCGACGCTTTGCTGATCGTCGGCTCGAATCCGCGCAAGGAGGCCGCCGTTCTCAACGCGCGCATCCGCAAGCGCTGGCGCAGCGGCCAGCTCAAGATCGGCGTGATCGGCGCCAAGGCCGATCTCACCTATGACTACGTCCATCTCGGCGCGGGCACGGATTCGCTCAGCGCTCTCGCCGCCGGCAAGCATTCCTTCGCGGACGTGCTCAAGGCTGCGAAAAATCCGATCGTGCTGGTTGGCGCCGGTGCGGCCGCGCGGCATGACGGTGCTGCGATATTGGCGCTGGCGGCGAAGCTGGCGCTGGATTTCGGCGCGGTCAAGGACGGCTGGAACGGTTTCGGCGTTCTGCAGGATACCGCCTCGCGGGTCGGCGCGCTCGATATCGGCTTTGCCGGGGGCGCGGGCGGCCTCAGCGCGGCGCAGATGACGACATTCGGCACGCTTGATGTCTTGTTCCTGCTTGGCGCCGACGAGATCAAGGTGCCGGACGGCACCTTCGTGGTTTACATCGGCACCCATGGCGACCGCGGCGCCCATCGCGCCGACGTCATCCTGCCCGGTGCGGCCTATACCGAGAAATCCGGCATCTATGTCAACACCGAGGGCCGGGTGCAGATGGCCAGCCGCGCCTCGTTCCCGCCGGGAGAGGCGCGTGAGGATTGGGCGATCATTCGCGCGCTTTCGGATGTTCTGGGCAAGAAACTGCCTTACGATTCTCTCGGCGCGCTGCGGCAGGCCCTGTTCAAGGCAGCACCTCATCTGATGCGCGTCGATCAGATCGAAGCCGGCAAAGCGGCCGACATCAATACGCTTGCGGCCAAAGGCGGTACCCTCGAGAAGACGCCGTTCAAGACTTCGGTTGAAGACTTTTACCTGACCAACCCGATCGCGCGCGCGTCGGCGGTGATGGCGGAATGTTCCCGCCTGGCCTCCGGGCAAATGCTGACGGCAGCGGAGTGAGCGTGACCTGATGGCTGAATTCTGGACCAGCACGTTGTGGCCGCTGATCATCATGATCGCGCAGAGCGTCCTGCTGCTCGTGGTGCTTCTGATCGCGATCGCCTACATCCTGCTGGCCGACCGCAAGATCTGGGCCGCCGTGCAGATCCGGCGCGGACCCAACGTCGTCGGCCCCTGGGGCCTGTTACAATCCTTCGCCGACCTGTTGAAGTTCGTGCTGAAGGAGCCGATCATTCCCTCCGGCGCCAACAAGGGCGTGTTCCTGCTGGCGCCGCTGGTAAGTTGCGTGCTGGCGCTGGCGGCCTGGGCCGTGATTCCGATGGATCTCGGCTGGGTGATCTCCGACATCAATGTCGGCGTGCTCTACATCTTCGCAATCTCGTCGCTGTCGATCTACGGCATCATCATGGCCGGCTGGTCGTCGAATTCGAAATATCCGTTTCTCGCCGCCCTTCGCTCGGCGGCGCAGATGGTGAGTTACGAAGTCTCGATCGGCTTTGTGATCATTACCGTCTTGCTGTGCGTGGGATCGCTGAACCTCTCGACCGTGGTCGAGGCGCAGAACACGCGTGGTCTTGCAAGCCTGATCGGATTGCCGTGGCTGACGTTCCTGAACTGGTACTGGCTGCCGCTGTTCCCGATGTTCGTGGTGTTCTATGTCTCGGCGCTGGCGGAAACCAATCGTCCGCCGTTCGATCTGGTGGAAGCCGAGTCCGAACTGGTCGCGGGCTTCATGGTCGAATACGGCTCGACGCCGTATCTTTTGTTCATGCTCGGCGAATATGTCGCGATCACCACGATGTGCGCGATGGCAGCGATAATGTTCATGGGCGGCTGGCTGCCGCCGATCGCGGTGGCGCCGTTCACCTGGGTGCCCGGGGTGATCTGGTTCACGCTCAAGGTATTTTTCATGTTCTTCCTGTTTGCGATGGCGAAGGCGATCGTGCCGCGCTACCGCTACGACCAGTTGATGCGGCTCGGCTGGAAGGTGTTCCTGCCGTTGTCGTTGGCGATGGTGGTGATCGTCGCCGGCGTGCTGCATTTCGCCGGGATCGCGCCGACATGAGGTCGCTATGAGTGTCAACATCAATGCCACGGCCCGCTCGCTGCTGCTGTCCGAATTCGTGTCGGCGTTCTTTCTCGCCATGCGCTATTTCTTCAAGCCGAAGCCGACGCTGAATTATCCGTTCGAGAAAGGGCCGATCTCGCCGCGGTTCCGCGGTGAGCATGCGCTGCGCCGCTATCCCAATGGCGAGGAACGCTGCATCGCCTGCAAACTGTGCGAGGCGATCTGTCCGGCGCAGGCGATCACCATCGAAGCCGGCCCGCGCCGCAACGACGGCACCCGCCGCACCGTGCGCTACGACATCGATATGGTGAAGTGCATCTATTGCGGCCTGTGCCAGGAGGCCTGTCCGGTCGATGCCATCGTCGAGGGACCGAATTTCGAATTCGCGACCGAGACCCGCGAGGAACTCTATTATGACAAGGCGAAACTTCTCGCCAACGGCGATCGCTGGGAGCGCGAGATTGCGAAATCAATCGAACTCGACGCGCCGTACCGGTGAGGTGATGAATTTGGCGAATGAGATGCGCGGACGTGCCACGAGCACGATCGGCTCTCTCCCCCCTTGTGGGGGAGAGCTGGAGAGGGGGGTAAGCCCCGATCTCAGTGCTTGTGGCTTACCCCCCTCCCTAACCCTCCCCCACAAGGGGGGAGGGAACACGGTAACGTTCGCGGATGGCAGCGTGGCTTATAGCGGAGGCGCGTTCGCATGATCCTTCCCGCGCTGTTCTTCTATCTGTTCGCCGGCATTTGCGTGGCCTCGGCGGTGATGGTGATTGTGTCGCGCAATCCCGTGCACTCCGTGCTGTTCTTGATCCTGGCGTTCGTCAACGCGTCCGGCCTGTTCGTGCTGATGGGCGCCGAATTTCTGGCGATGATCCTAATCGTGGTTTATGTCGGCGCGGTCGCGGTGCTGTTCCTGTTCGTGATCATGATGCTCGACGTCGATTTCACCGAACTGCGGGAAGGCTTCAGCGACTATTTGCCGATCGGTCTTGTGATCGGCGCGATATTCCTGGCCGAACTGCTGCTGATCGGGGGCGGCTGGGTCATCAACCCCAATGTCGCCAAATCGATCACCGCGCCGATCCCAACGAATGTCAGCAATACCGAAGCGCTCGGCCTCGTGCTCTATACGAAGTATATCCATTACACCGAGATCGCCGGCATGGTGCTTCTGGTCGCGATGATCGGCGCCATCGTGCTGACGCTGCGCCACAAGGCCAACATCAAGCGCCAGGACATCAATGTGCAGAACGCGCGGACGCCCGAACTTGCCATGAGCCTGCGCAAGGTGGCCTCCGGGCAGGGCCTGCAGGACGCGGACGCTGCGGAGTGGGTGCAATGACGATCGGTCTCGGACATTATCTGTCGGTCGGCGCGATCCTGTTCACGCTCGGCATTCTCGGCATCTTCCTCAACCGTAAGAACATCATCGTCATCCTGATGTCGATCGAACTGATCCTGCTCGCGGTGAATATCAACCTGGTGGCGTTCTCGGCCTTCCTGGGCGACATCGTCGGCCAAGTGTTTGCGCTGATGGTGCTGACGGTGGCCGCGGCGGAAGCTGCGATCGGGCTGGCGGTGCTGGTGGTGTACTTCCGCAACCGCGGCTCGATCGCGGTTGAAGACGTCAATCTGATGAAGGGTTAACGCGCCAAATGATCCAGGCAATCGTCTTTCTGCCGCTGATCGGCGCAATACTCGCGGGCCTGATCTCTATCGTCGGTGCGCATGCACGCAATCCGAGCGGCGACACCGTGGAGCCTCATGACGACGCGCACGGCGCCGATGCCCATGCGTCGGATGCCCATGACGATCATGCCGCCGGCGATCACGGCCACGACGATCACGCGGTCGAGCCGCCGGCGGCGGGTTCGCGCGCGGCCGAACTGATCACGACCGGATTGTTGCTGGTTTCGGCGGCGTTATCCTGGGTGGTGCTGGTCGATGTCGGCTTCATGCATCACGACGCGCGGATAGCGCTGTTTCCCTGGATCAATTCGGGCGATCTGCAGGTGGTGTGGTCGCTGCGGGTCGATACACTGACCGCGGTGATGCTGGTGGTGGTCAATACCATCTCGTCGCTCGTGCATCTCTATTCGATCGGCTACATGGACGAGGATCCGTACCGGCCGCGGTTCTTCAGCTATCTGTCGCTGTTCACCTTCGCCATGCTGATGCTGGTGACCGCCGATAATCTGGTGCAGCTGTTCTTCGGCTGGGAAGGCGTCGGCCTCATGAGCTATCTGCTGATCGGGTTCTGGTACCAGAAGCCGTCGGCCAATGCCGCCGCGATCAAGGCCTTCGTGGTCAATCGGGTCGGCGATTTCGGCTTTGCACTCGGTATTTTCGCGATCTTCATGCTGATCGGGTCGACCGACCTTGAAACGATCTTCGCGGGCGCGCCGGGGCTGACCGGGAAGACCATCGACTTCTTCGGCTGGAATGCCGATGCGCTGACGCTGACTTGCCTGCTATTGTTCATGGGCGCGATGGGCAAGTCCGCCCAGTTCCTGCTGCACACCTGGTTGCCGGACGCCATGGAAGGTCCGACGCCGGTCTCCGCATTGATCCACGCCGCGACCATGGTCACCGCCGGTGTCTTCATGGTGGCGCGGCTGTCGCCGCTGTTTGAACTGGCGCCGAACGCGCAGGCCGTCGTGATGTTCTTTGGCGCCACCACCGCGTTCTTCGCGGCGACCGTCGGCCTCGTGCAGAACGACATCAAGCGCATCGTGGCGTATTCGACCTGTTCGCAGCTCGGCTACATGTTCGTGGCGATGGGGGCGGGGGCTTACTCCGTCGGCATGTTCCATCTGTTCACCCACGCCTTCTTCAAGGCGCTATTGTTCTTGGGCTCGGGCTCGGTGATCTATGCGATGCATCACGAGCAGGACATCCGCAACATGGGGGGCTTGAAGGACAAGATCCCCTTCACCTACATCGTGATGGTGATCGGCACGCTGGCGCTGACCGGCTTTCCGCTCACCGCCGGCTATTTCTCCAAGGATGCGATTATCGAATCCGCGTTCGCCTCGCATAATCCGTTCGCATTCTACGGCTTCCTGATGACGGTGATCGCGGCCGGACTGACCTCGTTCTATTCGTGGCGCCTGATCTTCAAGACCTTTCACGGCGAGCCGCACGACCAGGAACATTACGAGGCCGCGCACGAAAGCCCGCTGTGGATGCTCATTCCGATCGGCATTCTCGCCGCCGGATCGATCCTCGCTGGCTTCCCGTTCAAGGAACTGTTCGCGGGTCATGGCGTGGAAGAATTCTTCCGCGAGTCGGTGAAGATGAACCCGCACATCATCGAGGACATGCACCACATCCCCGAGACGATTGCGTTCCTGCCGACGGTCATGATGGCGTTGGGTTTTGTGGTGTCCTACGTTTTCTATATCCAGCGGCCCTATTTGCCCGTGGAACTCGCCCGCCAGCACCAATTGCTCTACCAGTTCCTGCTCAACAAATGGTACTTCGACGAGCTCTACGATCTGATCTTCGTGCGCCCGGCGAAGCGGTTCGGACGGTTCCTGTGGAAGGTCGGCGACGGCTACATCATCGACGGCTTCGGCCCCGATGGGGTGTCGGCACGGGTGCTTGACGTCACTCGCAACGTGGTGCGGCTGCAGACCGGTTATCTCTACCACTACGCCTTCGCGATGCTGATCGGCGTTGCCGGCTTGATCACCTGGTTCATGTTCGGCGTGGGAGCCCAGTGATGACAACCTGGCCCATCCTCTCCGTCGTCACCTTCCTGCCGGTGTTCGGTACGGTCCTTGTGTATGTGCTTGCGCGAGGCGGCGACGAAGCGGCCAATCGTAATGCACGCTGGATCGCGCTGTGGACCACGCTGATCACCTTTGCCGTGTCGCTGATCCTGGTCTGGCGCTTCGATCCGGCGCAGCCGGACTTCCAGTTCGTCGAGAAGGCGTCGTGGCTCGCCAGCGGCATCACCTATCACATGGGCGTCGACGGTATTTCACTGCCATTCGTGATCCTGACCACCGCATTGATGCCGTTCTGCATCATCGCGAGCTGGAAATCGGTGCAGGTACGGGTGCGCGAATACATGATGGCGTTCCTGATCCTGGAAACGCTGATGGTCGGCACCTTTTCGGCGCTCGACCTCGTGCTGTTCTATCTGTTCTTCGAGGGCGGCCTGATCCCGATGTTCCTGATCATCGGGGTGTGGGGCGGGCCGCGCCGGGTCTATGCCTCCTTCAAGTTCTTCCTCTACACGCTGCTCGGCTCGGTGCTGATGCTGCTCGCCATCATGGCGCTGTACTGGAACGCCGGCACCACCGACATTCCGACCTTGATGCACACTGCGGTGCCACGGTCCTTGCAGACCTGGGCGTGGCTGGCGTTTTTCGCGTCCTTCGCGGTGAAGATGCCGATGTGGCCGGTGCATACCTGGCTGCCGGATGCGCATGTCGAGGCGCCGACCGCGGGGTCGGTAATCCTGGCCGCGATCCTGCTGAAGATGGGCGGCTACGGTTTTCTGCGGTTCTCGCTGCCGATGTTTCCGATCGCGTCGCATGAATTCGCGCCGCTGATCTTCTCGCTCTCGACCATTGCCATCATCTACACCTCGCTGGTGGCCTTGATGCAGGAAGACATCAAGAAGCTGATTGCCTATTCCTCCGTGGCGCATATGGGCTTCGTCACCATGGGTATTTTCGCCGGCACCACGCAAGGTGTGGCGGGCGGCGTGTTCCAGATGGTGTCGCACGGCATCGTCTCGGGCGCGCTGTTCCTTTGTGTGGGCATCGTCTACGACCGCCTGCACACCCGCGAGATCACGGCCTATGGCGGCCTCGTCAATCGCATGCCGCTCTACGCGCTGGTGTTCATGGTCTTCACCATGGCCAATGTCGGTCTGCCCGGCACCTCGGGTTTCGTCGGTGAATTCATGACGCTGATCGGCACCTTCAAGGTCTCGATCCCGACCGCGACCTTTGCCACGCTGGGCGTGATCCTGTCGGCATGCTATGCGCTGTGGCTCGCAGCCGCGCTGCTGCAGTGAACAGGTTCGCGTGAAGAAAACGCGTCAAACAAACAGGATGGAGTTTCTTCGGTTCTGATTCGATCAGAATCGAGGAGGCTCCGGGTCAGGACAACGCGCCATGAGCTTTGAGAGTGCAGGTTATCAGTTGCTGCCCGTGCTGCCGGAGCTGGTGCTGGCGGCCGGCGCCATGCTGCTGCTGATGGTAGGAGCCTATCGCGGGCCACAGACGACGAGCCTTGTCACCGGCCTTGCGGTTTGCCTGCTGGTGCTGACGGGCGTGATCGAGCTTTGGTTGCCGGCGGGAAAGCTGACGACGTTCAGCGGCAGCTTCATCGTCGATGATTTTGCCCGGTTCCTGAAGATATTGACGCTGATCGGTTCGGCGGCAACGCTGATCCTCTCGGCGGAATTTCTGGCCGATCCGTCCCGTCGTATTTTCGAATATTCCATTTTGGTGCTGCTCTCGTCGCTGGGCATGATGGTGCTGATCTCGGCCGGCGATCTGATCATGCTCTATCTCGGCCTCGAACTGATGAGCCTCGCGCTCTACGTGGTCGCGGCGAGCAACCGCGACAACGCGAAATCCACCGAAGCCGGCCTGAAGTATTTCGTGCTGGGCGCGCTGTCATCGGGCATGCTGCTGTATGGCGCCTCGCTGATCTACGGCTTGAAGACCGGCAGCGTCGGCATCGTGTTCGGTCTGGTGTTTCTGCTCGCAGGGCTTTGCTTCAAGGTTTCGGCGGTGCCGTTCCACATGTGGACGCCCGACGTCTATGAGGGCGCACCGACCCCGGTCACCGCATTCTTTGCTTCCGCGCCGAAGGTCGCAGCACTTGCGGTATTCACGCGTGTAGCGCTTACGGCCTTTCCGGGCATCATGTCGCAGTGGCAACAGATCGTGGTGTTCGTCGCGATCGCCTCGATGGTGCTGGGATCGTTCGCCGCCATCGGCCAGAAGAACATCAAGCGACTGATGGCCTATTCCTCGATCGGCCATATGGGCTTCGCGCTGGTGGGGCTCGCCGCCGGAACGGCAGAGGGCGCGCAGGGCGTATTGGTCTATATCTCGATCTATGTGGCGATGACGCTAGGCTCCTTCGCTGTCATCCTGACCATGAAGCGCAACGGTCAGCATGTCGAGAATATCAGCGATTTCGCAGGGCTTTCGCGCACCAATCCGTTGCTGGCATTCTTCTTCGCGATGCTGCTGTTTTCACTTGCGGGCATTCCGCCCTTGGCAGGCTTCTTCGCCAAATGGTACGTGTTCGTCGCTGCCATCAAGGCCGGACTGTTCACGCTGGCCGTGGTCGGCGTCCTCGCCAGCGTGGTCGGCGCGTTTTACTATCTCAGCATCATCAAGGTGATGTATTTCGATGAGCCGCTCGGCAAGCTCGACCCGATGCGGATGGAACTGCGCACCGTGCTGGCGGTCGCGGGTCTGTTCAATATCTTTTTCTTCGTCTATCCGGGGCCGCTGGTCAGCATGGCAACGGTCGCGGCGAAATCGCTGTTCTAGATGACATTTTCGCTGGGGCCTCGGGCCGTATCGGCGGGTTACCGGCTCGCTGCCTTCGATCGGATCGGCTCGACCAACGCGGAAGCCATGTCGAGGGCGCGCGATGGCGAGCGTGGACCGATGTGGTTTGTGACGTCGGAGCAGACGGCGGGACGTGGACGGCGGCATCGCCCGTGGATTGCGCCGCGTGGCAATCTAGCCAGCAGCATCCTCGAAGTGATCGACGTTTCGCCCGCGGTCGCGGCGACGCTGGGCTTTGCCGCAGGGCTTGCGCTCGAGGCGGCGCTGCAAAAAGTAAGCGTCGAAGCGTCGCTGAGGGCGGCGGGATCGGACGATATGAAGTATTCGCTGAAATGGCCCAACGATGTCCTGGCGGGACGAGAAAAACTCGCCGGCATCCTGCTGGAGGCCGAGGCCGTAGCCGGCGGTCGCCTGGGCGTCGTGGTCGGCATCGGCACCAACGTCATCGCCGCACCCGAGGGCACGCCAACGCCGGCGACCTCACTCGCCGCACTCGGCGTCCATATCGGCGCGGAGGAGTTGTTCGCGGTGCTGTCGGACTCGTGGGCCGAATTTCGCGGTATCTGGGACCAGGGCCACGGCTTTGGCGAGATCCGGCGGCTCTGGCTCGAACGCGCGGCCGGACTTGGACAGGGGGTCGCGATCCACTCCGGTGGCGCCATCGTGGAAGGGACATTCGATACGGTCGATGAGCAGGGCTGCATGATCGTCCGGACGTCGGACGGCAAGCGGGTGCCGATATCGGCCGGCGATGTCTATTTCGGCTCGGTGGCGTCGGTAGGGACAGCCTGATGGCGCGACCGGATGAACTGACCTTTGCGCCGCTCGGCGGCGTCGGCGAGATCGGCATGAACCTGTCGATCTACGGCCTCGGCAACCGCCATCAGCGCTCCTGGCTCGCGGTCGACCTCGGCGTGTCCTTTGGCGACGAGGAGCATCTGCCCGGCATCGATCTGATCATGCCCGATATCCGTTTTCTCGAAAAGGAACGGAAGAATCTGATCGGCCTGGTTCTGACCCACGCGCACGAAGATCACTTCGGCGCCATCATGGATCTGTGGCCCAAACTGAAATGCCCGATCTATGCGACCAAATTCAGCGCTGCATTGTTCGAGGCCAAATGCGCTTCCGAGCGCAATCCGCCGAAAATTCCGGTCACGGTAGTGCCGTCGGGCGGCCGGATCGATCTCGGGCCGTTCAATATCGAGTTCATTCCGGTCGCGCATTCGATTCCGGAATCCCATGCGCTGGCGATCCACACCTCGGCCGGCACCGTGCTGCATACCGGCGACTGGAAGATCGATCCGACGCCGAGCATCGGCGTGCCGACCGACGAGCGCAGGTTGCGCGAGCTCGGCGACGCCGGCGTGCTGGCGCTGGTCGGCGATTCCACCAACGCCGTGCGGGACGGGCGGTCGCCGTCGGAAGCCGAAGTCGCCAAGACCATCATCGAGCTGGTGAAGGCGGCCAAAGGGCGCGTCGCCGTCACCACCTTTGCTTCCAACGTCGCGCGGCTGCGGGCGGTCGCGGACGCGGCGAAGGTGGCCGGGCGTGAGGTCGTGGTGGTCGGCCGCGCCATGGAGCGCGTAGTACAGGTGGCGCGTGAAACCGGCTATCTCGACGGCGTGCAGAACTTCCGCGGCGCCGATCTCTACGGCCATTTTCCCCCCGACAAGGTGCTGGCGCTGTGCACGGGAAGCCAGGGCGAGCCGCGTGCGGCGCTGTCGCGCATTGCCAATGACGATCATCCGCAGGTGACGCTCAACAAGGGCGATTGCGTGATCTTTTCCTCGCGCACCATCCCCGGCAACGAGAAGGCGGTGGGCGGCATCATCAATGGCCTGATCAACCAGGGCATAGAGGTGATTACCGACCGCACCCATCTCGTGCATGTCTCCGGCCATCCGCGCCGCGACGAACTCCGCGACATGATTTCATGGGTTCGTCCGCAACTGCTGATCCCCGTGCACGGCGAGGCGCTGCACCTGTTTGAACATGCAAAACTTGCGCGGGCCGCTGGCGTGCCGAAGGTTCTGATCTGCCGCAACGGCGATCTGGTCAAATTAGGTCCGGGCGAGCCTGGTGTTATCGAGGAGCTGCCGTCGGGGCGGCTCTACAAGGACGGCTCGATTCTGGAGGATTCAAAATCGCGTGCCGTGGTCGAGCGCCGCCGCATGGCTTTCGCCGGCTGCGCTTTCGTGGCGATTGCGGTGACCGAAAAGGGCGAACTGGCCGACGACCCCGAGGTTGATCTGGTCGGAATACCCGAGAAGAATACCGCCGGAGAAATCATCGACGACATCGTGTTCGACGCCGTGGTGTCGACCGTGGAAGGCCTGCCGCGGGCCCGCCGGCGCGATGCCGACGCGATGGCGGAGTCGGTGCGCCGGGCGGTGCGTGCCACGATCAATGAGCAGTGGGGCAAGAAGCCGTTGTGTTACGTTCACGTTCTGATGGTGTAAGTTTGGCGCGTGTTCCGCAAAAGCATACCCTCGGGCTCCGACCCGACGGGTGGATACCGGTTTTGCGGTTACAACACGCGCAAGCCAAGGCGGAGAGAGTGTCATGCTGGGCCGGCTCAATCATGTGGCGATCGCGGTCAAGGACGCCGAGAAGGCCGCTAAAATCTATGGCGCGGCGTTCGGCGCCGATATTTCGGCGGCCGTGCCGTTGCCGGAGCACGGCGTGATTACCGTGTTCGTAACGCTGCCCAACACCAAGATCGAATTCATCCAGCCGCTCGGCGAAACCTCGCCGATCGCCAAATTTCTCGAACGCAACGCCGACGGCGGCATTCACCACATCTGTTACGACGTGCCCGACATCATCGCGGCGCGCGACACCCTAATCAAGGAGGGCGCGCGGGTGCTCGGCGACGGGCAGCCCAAGATCGGCGCCCATGGCAAGCCGGTGCTGTTTCTGCACCCGAAGGATTTTTCCGGCGCGCTCGTCGAAATCGAACAGGCCTGAGGCGTAGCGATGGTCTACACCATCTCAACCGGGTTCGCGATCTACTTCGTGCTGTGGTGGATCGTGCTGTTCGTGACGCTGCCGTTCGGGATCCGCAGCCAGCACGAGGACGGCGGCGGCGTGGCGGGCACTGATCCCGGCGCACCGATCGCAAGCCAGATGGGCCGCAAGCTGATCTGGACCACGGCGATATCGGCGGTCGTTTTCGCTGCCGCGATGCTGGCCTATAATGCGGGCTATCTGAATGTCGAGCGGCTGTCGAAGCTGATGGGGATTCCGCTCTGACTGATTCACTTTTGCGGGCTGGGAGAGGGAATGATTTTTCAAAGAATCGTTGTCGGACTTTTGGGTCTGGTGATCGCCGGCTTGGCGGCGGCGCTCTATATCGACTGGAAGATGTCTGTCCAACTCCGGACCGTGAAAGCCTTCGTTGAAGGCTACGTCTTTGCGGAAGCGGTTGCAGCCTGTGAAAGGGTACAGAGTACAACCCCGTTCAAATGGAATACCGGGACCCATACCGCGGTGATCGGATTGAACTCGGTGAAGCTCGACAAGAACACGATCAGTGCCAGCTACACGCTCGTGGCCGACAGCGTCTATTGCGATTACGATCCGATCAAGAAGAAAGCCGACATCGGATCGAATTTCCTCGAGCGGGATTGAACGGAATCGCGTTGATATCGACGGGGATATCCGCTGTCGCGATACTGATTCGCAACGCGAATTTTCTCAACATCGAGTGGCTGTCGCAGCTGACTGGAGGCGGTTCTAAAGGCGTGATTTAATGGGTGCTGCAACGGGCGCCTTTCGCGCGGTCACAACCTGAGATAACATTCACGAAATGGCCGACTACTACCCACTGATCGCTCGCGCTATTTCCGGACTGGACCCCAGTGCCCCCGCCGAGAGCCGCCGCGCGCTTTATGAGCGGGCGCGCGCCGCGCTGATCGCGCAGCTGCGCGGCGTGCAGCCACCCCTCAGCGAATCCGAGGTCGCCCGCGAGCGGCTAGCACTGGAAGAGGCCGTGCGCACAGTCGAGTCCGAAGCCGCTCAGCGCACCCGGGTGCGCGGCTTCCGCGACACCGCCGATGCCGACGATCGCGGCCAACCGCAGGCGTCTGCAGGGGGTGACTACGACCCCTTGGCTGAACTCGCAAGACTGATAGGCCAAACCGATCCATTCGCCGGTCTTGGTCGTTCCGATCGGCCCGAACCTTCCGATAATCCGGACCTCCCGACGGTGCCTTCGTGGGTGAAACGCGCTCGGGATTCCGCGAAAGGCGCGTCCGATTCCTCGCCCTACGACGATGAGATACAGGGGCTTGGGGCCCATGAGCAGGTGGACGGCCAAAATAAGGAGCGAGAGGTTCAGAGCCGGTCCAGCCACGCCGCGAAGCCTAGATTTAAATTGTCACTACCGCCTATTTCGACACTCCCCGAACAGAATGAAAGAAGAGCGATTGCATTTCGTCCGTCGCGCCGCGGGCCGCTTGAACTTTTGCCAGACTCGGCCACAGAATTTCTAGACCCGGAACAATCGCAGCTCTATGCGCGCTTGCGCGCTCAATTGGTCAAGTTGCAGGAAGACATACCGAGCCAAGAACGAATTCAGATAGACGATACCTTAAATGATTTTTTAGATCAGCCCGCCAGTTGGCAGGCGGTCGAATTTAAAAAGGTACTTTGGCTCTGCGGAAACGCGCTTCGAAATAAGTTGGCTCAACACGATGCGGTAAAAGATAATTTAGATCCGCATTATTCTATGCTCCCTGCAGGTGTGGCGGCTGCCCTCCGCAAGCCAGTTGAGACGTGGAATGTTTTTGTGCTCGGAGATTCGGACCTTGTCGAATTGGACGCGAAGAGATTGGGTCCGCAGGAGCAGCAAACTGCTATTGTAAATATCAAGGCGGCCAGACCAATCGTCGAGACCGCGGCAATCGACCGACGAATTACTACCGAGCAAACCGGGGACGTATTGACCGCAAGTCTGCAAGCGGCGTCCTCGCCGATCGACAATATCAACACAAAGCAAGCCCAAGATCTCGCTGAGGGGGACGTCGAGAAATCTGGTGGTCCAGATTCTCCGACGTGCATATTTATTTTGCCAACATCTTGTTGATCCGCAGACGGACGAAGCTCGCGCGCTTGTCCTGGAATACAAGAAGGGCGTCGTTAAAGCGGCGGGCGTGGCGACCTTTGGTGCGGCGGTTGCGACCGTATCCTACGGTGCGTCATACGCGGCTTCGTTTTTTGAATTTGTCGCTCTAAATGCTGAGGTTTTGAAGGCATATGTCGCAATTGCCCTTCAAAATGATCAACTTAATCAGGTGATTGATGTTATCGAGTACACCAGAACTTCTCTAAACGAGAAGCCTTCCGAAAAAAGCGGCGAACGGCCGGCGAATGAATAAATTATGCGACTACGCCGTGCCGACATCAACCGGCGGGGAGCTGGCAGCCAATACGACGGCCTCAATCTCATCAAGCAACTTCCGCCAGGCATCCTCGATCTCGGGCGACGATTCGGTCCCGAGAATTTCCCGCACCGTGTCGGCGATCACGCCAAAGAATTTTCCGAACAGTTCGCGCGGCGTGCCATAGGCGTCGTGCGACTGCACCTCGCAACTGATCATGCGAAAGTTGCCGGTGCGATCGCCGACAAAATCCAGCATCGCATCGATGGTCAGGGCCAGCATTGAACCCTTCACGAGGTCGTTCTCCTCGTGCCGGAACATCGCTTCGGCTTCAGGGTGTTCGCGGAACAGGCGGCGGTAGACCAGCGGCGTCAAATCCTCGCAACGCTCTGCGGCCAGTTCGAAACTGTGCTGGATCAGATTGGTGTTTGCCATCACGTCCGCTTCATCTTGAACGCACAGTGCAGCGATTTTTTCCAAATATCTTGCAGAACAGCATTTCGAAAAAAAAGAGCAGGGCGAGAAGCCCTGCTCTGAAAATTGTGTCGACCCTTATTTCCCCGAAAAGTTGGATTTGATCTTGATGGACGGGGCGACGCTGCTTGTGCGCGCCAGGGCTCCTCCCGAGACTTGGACCACCAGACTTAAACCTTGCGGTGAGTCTGAGCCTGCACTGTTAGACCATCTTTTTCGTCTTGTCATCATTTTCAGCAACGATTGTTCAAAATTCGAGCAGCCTACGAAATGATCGGAATTTCGCTACCCCGGGTTGCGTGACAGTGCCGAACTCGGATTTCGGGCAAGGTAGCAGTGGCGCGATTGAGCTTTGAAAATGGCACGCGCGGCCAACAGCACCGTCGGGCTATGGTTATTTCCTGGCATACCAAGCGAAGCGTTTACTTTTGAAACCCATGACCGCGTCTGATACCTATCCCGGGAACCGCGATCTCGACACCCTGCTCGGTGCATGATTAATTGGCAGTGTTGGAGAAGGTAGATTCGCTGATGCGGCGGCGGCTGCGGAAATTTTTCCCGATCGTCCTGATTGCCATGGCGGTGCAGATTTTTGCACCGATCGGCGCATGCTGGGCCGCCAGCATCGTCGCCTCCGATCCGTTGCAGACGGCCGTCATTTGTCACGCCGATACCGCTTCGGCGCGGGGACAAACGAGCCAGACCGATCCAACCGGCCAGCATCGCGCCCATGACGGCTGCTGCTCGGTTTGCAGCGTGCTTCACACCGGGGCACCCGTCGACACGCCGCAAACCGCTGCCACGATGCCCTGTCACCCGCCCGAGCGGGTGGTTTGGTTCGACAGCGTCGCTGACCTGTTCGGTTCTCGAACCGGTTCTCACGCCCAGGCCCGCGCGCCACCGCAGTTGACGTGAACTTTGACGGCCATTGGCCGCTTGGATGCGTTCACTACTCAACACATGCGGAGAATTATTATGTCGATGCGCCTTTTGCGGGCGGGCCTGTCAGGGCTCGCAATAATGCTCGTTCCCTTTAGTGAAAGCGTTGCCCACGAAATCGTCGGCAACCGCTTTTTCCCGGCCACGCTTGGCATCGATGATCCCGGCGTTAACGACGAACTGGCCTTTCCCACCGTGTCCAGTTTCAAGACCGGCGACGATCCTTCGTTCAGGCAGCGGGATTTCTCCGGTGAGTTTTCCAAGCGGATTACCGAAGCGTTCGCGGTGTCGTTTGGCTCGACCTACAGCCACCTCAGCCCGCCTGGAGGACCGACCGGGATGGGGGCGAACGGATTTCAGAATCTGGATACCACCTTCAAATACCGGGTCTTCAGGGATCCGGAGCATGAGTTCGTGATGTCGGTCGGTCTTAGCGTCGAATGGGGTGGGACAGGCGCGCAAAGCGTCGGGGCAGACCCGTTCAACACGTACACACCGACAGTGTATTTCGGCAAAGGTTTAGGCGATCTTCCGGACACCCTTTCCTGGATTCGACCTGTCGCTGTCACAGGGCAGATCGGCTATGCGATTCCGGGCAGACGCTCGACCACAACCTTTGGAATCGACCCGGATAGCGGCGACCTGACGATCGATACTGAATTCAATCCACGAGTACTGAATTGGGGTGCGACGATTCAATACAGCATGCCCTACCTGAAATCGGCAGTCGTTGATTTGGGTCTGCCGGATTTCATCAATCGTCTGATCCCGCTGGTTGAAGCAACGTTGCAAACGCCGGTATCGAATGCCTTTACCTCCGGGACCGTGACCACCGGCACAATCAATCCGGGTTTCATCTGGGTCGGAAATACGTTTCAGGTTGCGGTCGAGGCTCTCATCCCAATCAACCGGCAGAGCGGGACGAACACCGGTGTGATCGCGCAACTGCACTTCTTCCTCGACGATATCGATCCGCGCGGCATCGGGCGGCCGATCTTCGGCTACGCCCCGCCACCCGCAACGCCGTTTGGAAGGAATTGATCATGTATCGCTCATCTCTTTCGGGAATAATCCCCTTGTTGCTTTTGCTCGCGACGAATGACGCTACCGCGCATGCTTTTCTCGATCATGCCGAACCGCGCGTCGGCAACAAGGTCGCCGCCGCTCCGCGCCAGGTGACGCTTTGGTTCACTCAAAAACTGGAACCGGCTTTCAGCACCATCACCGTGACCAACTCCGCCGGTGAACGGGTCGATACCGGCAAAACCCGTGTCAGCGGCGATCAGATGTCGATATCGCTTCGCTCAGGGGGCGCTGGAACATACCATGTCACCTGGCGCGTCCTCTCGGTGGATACGCACACGACCGACGGTAATTTCACGTTTCAGGTCGGCCCGTAAAGCCCCGGGGCAAGCCAATGAACTGGCTCGGAGCGGAAATCGACGGTCCCCTGGTCGTCGTTCGCGCAATACACTTTGCGGCCACGGCAATCATAACGGGAACCCTGATCTTCCGGACATTGGTGGCCGAGGCCGTCTCGGCTTCGGCGAGACCGGCCGCGATCATTGTCCGCACGCAAACCCTTCGCGTTGCCTGGATCTGCCTCGCGATATCAACAGCATCCGGCATGATGTGGCTGTTGTTGGAGGCAGCCTCGATGAGTGGTTTCTCGCTGGGAAAGTCCATGACTGCGGATGTGTTGTCGACGGTGGTGAATGAGACGCAATTCGGCATCGTCGCGCAAATCCGCTTCGCGCTGGCGATCATTTTGGCTGGTTGTTTGGCGCACGACCGATTTCCACTGGCGCGCGGGCTCGCGTTGGCAATGTCCCTGGGCCTGATCGCTGCCCTGGCCTGGACCGGCCACGCGGGATCGACGGCGGGTGAAATCGGAATCTTGCATCTGGCCGCCGACATATTCCACCTCTTTGCCGCCGCAATTTGGATGGGAGGTCTTGTATCGCTGGTACTTCTGTTGTCGGCGCTGGGACGCGATCAGACCCAGGCCGGCCTGTCATTTGCGGGGGACGCCACACGGCGCTTTTCGGCGATGGGCATCGTCATTGTCGTTGTGATTTTTGCGACCGGGATCGTCAACGCATGGATTCTGGTCGGTTCCTGGCACGCGTTGATCGTCACCGGTTACGGGAGGCTCCTGATCTTGAAGCTGGCGCTGTTTGCCATAATGCTCTTGATTGCTGCGGTAAATCGGTTTTGGCTGGCGCCGCGGCTTGCCCTACCGTCGGGCAATGAGCCGCAGCTCATGGTGCTTCATCGACTTGCGCGTAACAGTATGATCGAGATCGCTTTGGCGTTGATGATTTTTGCTGTTGTCGGACTGCTCGGTACGTTGCATCCCGCAATCCACTTTTTGTAAATTGTTGAAATCATACCACCGCAAATCTTTCCAGCCCGCCGATGCAACCTGTTCGTTGAAAGCGATCAAAGAGGGACACCAAGATGCAAATCGAAAGATCAGGGTTCATATCAATGGCCTGCGCCGCTTTCCTCGCAGCGCTGTTCGCCGCGCCTGCGCGCGCCGAGGAGGTCCAGCTCGGCGATCTCGTGCTCTCGCAAGCCTGGAGCCGCGCCACGCCGGGCGGCGCCAAAATCGGGGCCGGCTATCTGACCATCGAGAACACCGGCTCCGTGGCGGATCGGCTGATGGGCGGCTCGGGCGATGTCGCCGCCAGGATCGAGGTCCATGAGATGGCCATGAGCAATGGCGTGATGACGATGCGTCCGCTCGACAAAGGCCTGGCCATCGAGCCCGGCAAGACCGTGAAGCTGGCGCCCGGCGGATATCATCTGATGCTGATCGATCTCAAGAATCCGCTCAAGCAGGGCGACAAGGTGCCGCTCATGCTTGAGTTCGAAAAGGCTGGCAATGTGAAGCTCTCGTTGGATGTGATGGGCGTGGGCGCCCAAGGCCCTGCCGGCGCGGATAATTCGGACGGCCAGATGCACATGAAAAAGCGTTCCGGCGCGAAGATGTGAGGCTGATGGTATCGAAGGGTAATCTGTTCATCGTCGGCACCGTGCTCGCTACGTTCCGGCTGCGGCGCGCCGCTGGCAATCCATGTCCATTCCGACAGGGCAATGTTCCAGGTCCTGGTTTGGCCCGGCAGGTCGGCAGGGACGACTTTGTGCTGAGCTGATGGCCTGCTGCGTGCAAAGCAAGCGATCCTGGCGTTCAGCCCGCCCCGAACGCGGCATCGAACCGCTGAGGCGCCAGGCCGTGCCGGGCACGGACACTTTGGTGACCGAATTTGAAAAGATCACGCTGGAAGACGACTTCGACGTTCCGGCGTGCTAGGGGGGTCGGGTGCGATTGTTCTCGCCCGCGCCTTAATCGCCCGGTTAAGATCACCGGCAAAACAGCAGGAAATCCGCTGCCTTAGCGGCTTTGGTTGATGCGCGCCCTTGTGTTTTCGGGCCCGATCCGGTTTCACTGCGGCTCTCCCGTGTTTCACCGATTCTTTGAGTATGCCCATGCGATTATCGCGGTTCTTTCTACCCATCCTCAAGGAGAATCCGAAGGACGCCGAGATCGTGTCGCATCGCCTGATGCTGCGGGCGGGCATGATGCGGCAGGAAGCCGCCGGCATTTATGCCTGGCTGCCGCTGGGCCTGCGGGTGTTGAAGAAGATCGAGCAGATCGTTCGTGAGGAACAGAATCGCGCCGGCGCCATCGAACTGTTGATGCCGACGCTGCAATTGGCCGACCTCTGGCGCAAAAGCGGCCGCTACGATGCCTACGGCCCGGAAATGCTGCGCATCACCGACCGGCACAAGCGTGAGCTCCTCTACGGCCCGACCAACGAGGAGATGATCACGGAGATCTTTCGTAGCTACAGAGTTTCGTACAAAAATCTTCCGCTCAATCTCTATCATATCCAGTGGAAGTTCCGCGACGAACAGCGTCCACGGTTCGGCGTCATGCGCGGTCGCGAATTCCTGATGAAGGATGCCTATTCATTCGACATCGACGAAGCGGCGGCACGGCGTTCCTATAACAGGATGTTCGTCGCGTACTTGCGTACCTTCGCGCGGATGGGACTGCAGGCGATCCCGATGCGCGCGGAGACCGGCCCGATCGGCGGCGACCTCAGCCACGAATTCATCGTGCTCGCGGAGACCGGCGAGTCGGCGGTCTATTGCGACAGCGACGTGCTCGATCTGCCGGTGCCCGGCGAGGAGATCGACTACGACGGCGATCTCTCACCGATCATCGAGCAATGGACCTCGGTATATGCCGCAACCGAAGACGTCCACGACGCTGATCGTTTCGACCGCGAGGTGCCAGCCCACAAGAAAGTACAGACCCGCGGCATTGAGGTCGGGCAGATCTTTTATTTTGGAACCAAGTATTCTGAAGCTATGAAGGCTGTGGTCGTAGGCCCCAATGGCGTCGCTCGCCCGATCCATGGTGGCTCCTACGGGGTCGGTGTCTCGCGGCTGGTAGGCGCGATCATCGAGGCCTGTCATGACGAGGCCGGCATCAAGTGGCCGGACGCAGTGGCGCCGTTCTCTGTTGCGATCCTCAATCTGAAGCAGGGTCTCGGTGAGACCGACCGCGCATGCGAATGGCTATATCAGGGCCTGTCTACCAAGGGCTTCGACGTTCTATACGACGACACCGATCAGCAAGCAGGCGCAAAATTCGCCACCGCAGACCTGATTGGCATTCCTTGGCAGATCATGGTCGGACCCAGAACTCTTGCCGAAGGCAAGGTTGAGATCAAGCGGCGTAGCAACGGGATGCGCGAACTGATTAGTCTAACGGAGGTCTTGGCATGGTTGACCCATTACAATTCATCCACCGAACTTTGGCGACGCTATGAGCCGTAACGCCACAATTAGCCCGAATCGTGTGAAAATCGATCTATGGATGAAACCATGAGCGAGCCAGTTCGAACCCGACCTTTCGCGCCATTCGAATGGCTGTTGTCCGGGCGCTATTTGCGGGCACGTCGCAAGGAAGGATTCATCTCCGTCATCGCTGGTTTCTCGTTCCTCGGCATCATGCTGGGCGTCGCGACGCTGATCATCGTGATGGCCGTCATGAACGGTTTTCGCAAGGAATTGCTTGACAAGATTCTCGGCCTCAACGGGCATCTTTTGGTGCAGCCGCTGGAATCGCCGCTGACCGACTGGAAGGACGTCGCCGAGCGTATCAGCCAGGTCGGGGGCATCAGGTTGGCCGCGCCTGTGGTGGACGGCATGGGACTGGCAAACTCACCGTTCAACGCCTCGGGCGTGCTCATTCGCGGCATTCGCGCCGACGATCTCAACAACCTCACCTCGATCGCCAAGAACATTAAGCAAGGCACGCTCGAGGGATTCGACGAAGGGCAGGGCGTTGCGATCGGCCGCCGACTTGCCGATCAACTGTCGCTGCACGCCGGAGACAGCGTCACATTGGTCTCGCCGAAGGGGGCGGTAACCCCGATGGGCACGACGCCGCGTATCAAGCCCTACAAGGTCGCGGCGGTGTTCGAGATCGGCATGACTGAATATGACGGGAGCTTCGTGTTCATGCCGCTTGCGGAGGCGCAGGCTTATTTCAATCGCCCCAATGACGTGACCGCGATCGAGGTGTTCACCACCAATCCCGACAAGATCGACGGCTTCCGCAAGACCGTGACCGAGGCCGCCGCACGGCCGGTGTTCCTGGTGGACTGGCGGCAGCGCAACTCGACCTTCTTCAATGCGCTTCAGGTCGAGCGCAACGTGATGTTCCTGATCCTCACCATGATCGTGCTGGTCGCGGCGCTCAATATCGTCTCGGGCCTGATCATGCTGGTGAAGGATAAGGGCAGCGATATTGCGATTCTGCGCACCATGGGCGCTTCGCAGGGATCGATCATGCGGGTGTTCCTGATCACGGGTGCCTCTATCGGTGTGGTCGGCACCTTGACCGGGCTTTTCGTCGGCATGCTGATCTGCCTGAATATCGAATCGATCCGACAGTTTCTGTCCTGGCTCACCAGCACCGAATTGTTTTCTCCAGAGCTCTATTTTCTCTCCAAGCTGCCGGCCGAAATCGATTTCGGCGAGACCAGCGCGGTCGTGATCATGGCGCTGACGCTATCCTTCCTCGCGACGCTGTATCCATCATGGCGTGCCGCCCGCCTCGATCCCGTCGACGCGCTCCGGTACGAGTGAGGGCGAGATGGAGCAGGGGGAGGAAGATGTACCGGTCGTCTATCTCCACGAGATAAAACGTCAGTACACACAAGGGGAAACGACGCTGACCATTCTCAACGGCGCCAAGCTTGCGCTGTGGGCGGGACAGTCGGTCGCGCTGGTGGCGCCGTCGGGCGCCGGCAAGTCGACGCTGCTGCATATCGCAGGCCTGTTAGAGACCCCCGATGATGGCGAGGTGTATATCGGCGGCACGCCTACTTCCGGATTATCCGATATCGAGCGAACCCAGATTCGCCGCACCGACATCGGCTTTGTCTATCAGTCGCACCGGCTGCTGCCGGAATTCTCCGCGCTCGAAAATGTCATGCTGCCGCAGATGATCAGTGGCCTCAGGCGCTCCGAGACTGTCAAACGCGCCACCGAAATCCTCACCTATCTTGGCCTCGGCGATCGTATCAAGCACCGGCCGGCGGAACTGTCGGGCGGCGAGCAGCAGCGGGTCGCGATCGCGCGTGCGGTCGCCAACGCGCCGCGCGTGCTGTTTGCGGACGAGCCGACCGGAAATCTCGACCCCCACACCGCGGACCATGTGTTCCAGGCCCTGACGCAACTGGTCAAGGCGACCCGGGTGGCGATGCTGATCGTAACCCACAACATGGAGCTGGCCGGCCGGATGGACCGCCGCGTGTCGCTGGTGGACGGCCAGGTCGTCGAGCTGACGTAGGGTTTGCGTCAGCGGCCGGATCAGACTCTGGCGATCGGAAACTCCCTGCGAAAAGCGAAGCCCGTTACGGCAGGATCACGGTCATCTTGAAGGGACCGCTATTGGCGGCGGCATGGGCGACGGCTTCGTTGGCATGGTCCAGATCGAACGTCGTGGCCTTGAAATGATCGAGCCTCAGCAGTCCTGACTTGATGAGGTTGACCAGACCGAGGGTGGCCTCGGGCGGGTACATCCAGACGCCGTGGATGGTGATGCAGTTTCGCATGATCCATGGATAAGGCAATTCCAGCCCGGCGCCTCCCGACATCCCGACGCCTCCCATCAGCGCCACTCGGCCATAGGGCCGCACCGTCATGGCGGCGGCGCGCACCGTTGTCGTGTCGGCCGATGGTGGCAGGATATCCAGCACGCAGTCGATCGGGCCCGGTGCGGCTCTCCGCATCCGCTCAGAATCGTCGTCCTCGTTGCCGCTGAGTTTTACCGGCCGAAGCCGGTCACCGAATCGACGCGCCAGATCCTCGAGCACCGCTTCGTTTCGTCCCGGTGCGATGACGCAAGCCGCGCCCATCGCGAGGGCGACCGCGACGGCGGCGCTGCCGAAATTGCCGGTGGCGCCGCTGATCAAAACCGTTTCTCCCGGCTGCAGCTTGGCGGCAAGAAAACCGCCATAGGGCACGAGCAGCGTTCCCAGCGCGCACCATTGCACCGCATCCGCCTCAGCAATCGGTCCGATCGGCTTGACGTTCTCGGTCGGAACCAGCATCTGCTCGGCCCATGAGCCATGGCGGAAGTGTTTTTGCAGGCGCAGGCCGCCTTCGCCGCGGGCGCTCCAGCCCTGCAGGGTGATGTCGGGATTCAGCGCATCGTCGCGCGAGCGCACGGTCGGGTCGCAATAGACCCAATCGCCGGCGGCAACATGGGTCGCGTCGGGGCCGACCGCGCGCACCCGGGCGATGGCGCCGGGTCCCGGCACGACCGGCAGCTCGAGCAGGTATTTCCGCTCGCCGCTGAAGACTTCGTTGGCATAGGACAGAACGCGGGTTGCCACGACATCGACGATGATCTCTCCCGTGCCCAGGACCGGATCGGGCAAGGATTCGATTGCAAGTGGCGATCCCCAGGTCTTCAAGATTGCAGCTTTCATGGTCGGCCTTCTCTGTTGTCTCGGATGAACCAGCATCGCATGCTGACTTTCGCACATGCAGGCCTGGTATTATCCTAGGACTGAAGAGTGCCTGTCAGGCGAGAGGATGAAGTCATGGCGGATCCGCGGCGAAGTGAATTCGGCGATTTCCTCAGATCGCGGCGCGAGAAGCTAAGCCCCAAGGCGGTTGGCCTTCCAACTGGGCGGCGGCGTCGGACTGCGGGCCTGCGGCGCGAGGAGGTGGCCGAACTCGCGGGGATCGGCGTCGACTGGTATATCCGGCTGGAACAGGGACGTACCGTCAGTCCGTCCGTCACCACCATCGATGCGCTGGCGCGCGCGCTGCGCCTTGGCAAGGCGGAGCATGCCCATTTGCGGGCTTTGGCCTCGGATGCCGATCGCCGCGCCTTCTCCCGCGAAAATGTCCCTGACGCGATCCGGCGCCTGGTGGATAACCTCAATCAGCCCGCCTATATCACCGGCCGGCGCTGGGACGTTCTGGCGTGGAATGCGGCTGCAGAGGAGATTTTTGCGTTCAGCCGCTTGGCGGAAGAGGACCGCAACACCCTCATCAGCGTGCTGACCAATCCGCACACGCGCGGCCTGTTCGGAGCGACCTGGGCCGACGAGGCCAAACGCATGGTCGCCCAATTTCGTGCCACGCACGATCTTTGGGCCGGCGATCCCGCCTTTCTCAGCCTGCTGGAGCGCCTTCGGCAAGGTTGCCCCGAGTTTGCGATCTGGTGGGAGGCGCACGACATCGGCAGCGTCACGGCTGGCCGCAAATTGCTGAGCCACCCCAAAAAGGGCTCACTGCGCTTCGAATACGCGACCTTTCAGGCCAATGACGATCCCGCGCTGAAACTGGTGATCTACACGCCGGTGTGAGATGGGCGCCGCGTCTAGTAGACGCGGCGATGCCAGTAGCGCGGTCCGAGTGGCTCGTCGCCCGCGTCGGCGACGTAGGGATTATTCACGCACTGGGCCGAGCGGCCCGATGCCGAGGCGTTGCACTGAGCCAGCGAATTGTAGCGGCATTCGTAGGTCCGTACACGTGCAGGCAAACCGGATAGCCCGGAGCGTACGTTTGTGCCGCCGCCGGTCCCGCGATCGAGGCCGCCCCGATCGCCACAATCGCCAAAACCAGACTTCGCATCAGTATGTCCTTCGGGATACGTGGCCACGATTGGGCTGCAGTTCGGCATTGGCGCTGTAATAGGGATTGGCGTCGCAATAGGCGTCCCGGCCCGAGGCGGTCGCCTGGCACTGCTGCTAGCTCGAAAAACTGCAGTCGCCGCGGCCGGCACCGAAATCGCATCCCTCGATGCAGAATGGGAATTCCCGCGCCGCGGCGGGCAGCGGACCCGAAGTCGAGCCGGCTCAGCACAGTATCGGCGCCCAAAACACCTTTCGCATGGCGTCCTCCGTTCCCTTCGAGCCATTTCTCCCGCTCGCGAACAGACAGGACCGGGTGGTCCCTTCGGGCGTGAGGTGCGCAGCGGAATTTCAGGGCGCGGCACGATCAGTAAGACGGGTAGACGGACCGTACGCTGTGTCGGCTACGATAGGCGCGCGGATCGGGCTCGCCGGGATTGTAATAGGGATTTTCCACACAATAGAGAAACCGCCCCGAAGCGGTGGCCTGACATTGCTCATAGCTTGTGAAGGTGCAGTTGCTGAGGCCCGGATACTCGTTGCCCTGAATGCAAAACGGATAGCGGGTGCCAACGGCCGCAGCCGGCGCGGCGCCGATCATGGCCAAGCCGCTTGCGGCCAGCAAAGCCAGAACAAGATTACGCATCACAGTCTCCTTATCAGCCGTAGCCGTTCGTTCATTCGTTGAGAGCAACCCAAGCCGGACGCTGGGGTTCTCGTCAACTCACATTCGTGGGTGCCGGTGCTTCCCACATTTGCGTACTTATTGCCGAACACCTCGACCGGGAACGCAGCATTGAGCAAGAACAAGTCGAAAGCCGGGCAGGAGCGCTGTCAGCGGAGACGGCTTCACGATTCGACGATCTGTATGTCCTTGGCGCTGAGCGACAAGAGAACCGCTTCAATATCTTCCGGCTCAAGGTTGGACGGGATCAATTCATTCAATTGGTCGAACGTAAGGGTGCCATTCCCTTCGCCAAGCTTTATTGCCCTTCGGATGACTTCCGACAATTTCATCCAGCTCTCCCAAGAAGGCTCTCACTAACAAGAAGGCTCTCACTAAGAGGCGTTCGACCCTGGCCTTGTGGGGCGGAAAACAGGCAACTTCCGAAATGAAAACCGGCCATTTGAAAGAATTTACCAAAGGGGTCATTCGCGGGACTGCACCACCCTTCGGCGGCCTCTTGACTTCTTGGAACAAAAGAGGAACAATGTTCTTCTTATGTTCCAGTATCAGGAGGAAGCCATGTTGAAGACATTCGTGGAAGAGGCTGCGGCACTGACATCGATCGCGCTTTTTGTCGCGATGATTGCGATCTGGGCGCAGTTGATTCCCCAGCTCTGAGGCCGCGGCCAGCGTTGGACGGGGATGGGGCAGGGCGGCCCCACGCCCCGGCTGGGGAAAAGCGGGACGGCGATCTGGAATCGCGCGTTCCGCGTGGACACTTCAGGCCCGAGGCATCACCATTGAGCGGCGAGTCGGCCTTCGAGGCCGCCCGCGCTCCCTCAAGCCCCAGTGATCGCTCCAGTCCATGATCCCAAAACCTTCGGCGACCATGTCCAGTGCCGGATTTGTCCATCTCCACGTCCATTCGGCCTATTCGCTGCTGAAGGGATCGATCAAGATCCAGAGGCTCGGCGAGCTGGCCAAGGCGGACCGCCAGCCGGCGCTGGCGCTGACCGACACCGACAACATGTTCGGGGCGCTGGAATTTTCCGACAAGATGGCCGGCTACGGCATCCAGCCCATCATCGGCTGCGAGCTGGCGGTCGATTTCGGCGATCAGGACCCGAGCGCCCGCAACGCGCTGGCGGCGGGACCGGCGCGGATCGTGCTGCTGGCAGCGCGCGAGCGCGGCTATCGCAGCCTGATGCGGCTGAACTCGCGAGCCTTTCTGGAGACGCCGGTCCATCAGTCGCCCCACATCAAGTTCGAATGGCTGCAGGGCGACGCCGAGGACCTGATTGCGCTCACCGGTGGTCCGGAGGGGCCGATCGCGCTGGCGATCAATGCCGACCAGGCGGCGCTGGCGGCGACGCGCTGCGACCGGCTGGTGAGCCTGTTCGGCGACCGGCTTTATATCGAATTGCAGCGCCACGGCATCGAGAAGGAACGCCGCGCCGAAGCTGGCCTGATCGATCTGGCCTACGCCAAGGGATTGCCGCTGGTCGCAACCAACGAGCCGTATTTCGCAACCGCCGACGATTACGAAGCCCACGATGCGCTGCTCTGTATCGCCGGCGGCCGTCTCGTCGCCGAGACCGATCGCGATCAATTGACCCCGGATCACCGCTTCAAGACCCGCGCCGAAATGGCAGTGCTGTTCGCCGATGTGCCGGAGGCGCTGGCATCCACGATCGAGATTGCCGAGCGCTGCTCGTTCCGCCCCGTCACGCGCAAGCCGATCCTGCCGCGCTTCACGGTCGGCGCGGGCACCAACGCGGCGGAGGCGGAAAGCGACGAGGCGGCGGAACTGCGCCGTCAGGCCGAGGAAGGCCTGAGCAACCGGCTCAGGGTTCACGGCCTCTCACAAGGCAGCTCCGAGGAGGATTACCGTGCCCGGCTCGCTTTCGAGATCGATGTCATCACCCGCATGAACTATGCGGGCTATTTTCTGATCGTCGCGGATTTTATCCAATGGGCGAAGGCCGAAGGCATTCCGGTCGGACCGGGCCGCGGCTCCGGCGCGGGCTCGCTCGTCGCCTGGGCGCTGACCATCACCGATCTCGACCCGATCCGGTTCGGCCTGCTGTTCGAACGCTTTCTCAATCCCGAGCGGGTGTCGATGCCGGACTTCGACATCGATTTCTGCCAGGATCGGCGCGGCGAGGTGATCGACTACGTGCAGCAGCGCTATGGCCGCGATCAGGTCGCGCAGATCATCACCTTCGGAACGCTGCAGGCGCGCGGCGTGCTGCGCGACGTCGGCCGCGTCTTGCAGATGCCTTACGGGCAGGTCGACAAACTCACAAAACTGGTGCCGCAAAATCCCGCCGCGCCGGTGACGCTTTCAGCCGCCATCGCAAGCGAGCCGAAATTGCAGGCATTTCGCGATGAAGACCCGGTGGTTGCGCGGGCCTTCGACATCGCCCAGCGCCTCGAGGGTCTGACCCGGCACGCGTCCACCCATGCCGCCGGCATTGTGATCGCCGATCGTCCGCTCAGCGAACTGGTGCCGCTCTACCGCGATCCGAAATCCGACATGCCGGTGACCCAGTTCAATATGAAATGGGTCGAGCCGGCGGGCCTCGTCAAATTCGACTTCCTCGGCCTCAAGACGCTGACGGTTCTCGATGTCGCCGTGAAACTGCTGAGGCGGCGCGGGGTCGATGTCGATCTCGCGACCCTGCCACTCGACGATGCCACCAGTTACCAGATGCTGGCGCGCGGCGATGTAGTCGGCGTATTCCAGGTCGAAAGTCAGGGCATGCGGCGGGCGCTGGTCGATATGCGGCCCGACCGCTTCGAGGACATCATCGCGCTGGTGGCGCTGTATCGTCCGGGTCCGATGGCGAACATTCCGACCTATTGCGCCCGCAAGCATGGCGACGAAGAGCCGGAATATCTGCACCCGATGCTCGAGCCGATCCTGAAGGAGACTTTTGGCGTCATCATCTACCAGGAGCAGGTGATGCAGATCGCGCAAGTGATGGCCGGTTATTCGCTCGGCGAAGCCGACCTGTTGCGTCGTGCGATGGGCAAGAAAATCCGTTCGGAAATGGAAAAGCAGCGCGCAGGCTTCGTTGCCGGCGCGATGAAGAATAACGTACCGAAAGGCCAGGCGGATACGATCTTTGAACTACTCGCGAAGTTTGCCGACTACGGCTTCAACAAGAGCCATGCCGCGGCCTATGCGCTGGTGTCGTATCACACCGCCTACATGAAGGCGCATTATCCGGTCGAGTTCCTGGCGGCCTCGATGACGCTCGACCTCAGCAATACCGACAAGCTCAGCGAATTTCGCGCCGAAGCGCAACGACTGGGCATCAAGGTCGAGGCGCCCTCGGTCAACCGCTCCGGCGCCACCTTCGAGGTCAGCGAAGGCACCATCTATTACGCGCTCGCCGGCCTGAAGGGCGTCGGCGGGCAGGCGGTCGACCTGATCGTCGACGCACGAAAAGACGGCCTGTTCACGTCGTTGGCCGATTTCGCAGCGCGCGTGAATCCGCGCGCGATCAACAAGCGTGTCATCGAGAGCCTGGCGGCGGCCGGCGCGTTCGACGCGCTGGATTCCAATCGCGCCCGGGTGTTCGCCGGCGCCGAGGCGATCCTCGCAGCGTGCCAGCGCAGCCATGAGGCGGCGACCGTGGGGCAGAACGACATGTTCGGCGGTGCGGCCGACGCGCCGACCATCATGCTGCCGCAGGTCGAGCCGTGGCTGCCGGCGGAGCGGCTGCGGCGCGAATATGACGCGATCGGTTTCTTCCTCTCCGGCCATCCGCTCGATGACTACGCCACGGTCCTGAAACGGTTGCGGGTGCAGACCTGGGCGGAATTTTCGCGCGCGGTCAAGACCGGCGCGACCGCGGGCAAGGTTGCCGCCACCGTGGTGTCGCGCATGGAACGCCGCACCAAGACCGGCAACAAGATGGGCATCATGGGGCTGTCGGATCCGACCGGCCATTTCGAAGCCGTGCTGTTTTCCGAAGGGCTCGCGCAGTATCGGGAAGTACTGGAGCCGGGGGCTGCGGTGCTGCTGCAGCTCGGCGCCGAGCTGCAGGGCGAGGATGTCCGTGCCCGGGTGCTGCACGCCGAGCCGCTGGATGCGGCCGCCGCGAAAACCCAAAAAGGCCTTCGGATATTCGTCCGCGATACCAAGCCGCTCGAGTCCATCGCCAAACGCCTGCAGATGCCCGAGCCCGCTCCACAGGGGAGCCCGGTCCGCGGTCCTCAGACAAAACCGCTTCCCGACGCGGCGGGCGGGGCCAATGGCGATGTATCGCTGGTGATGATGCTCGACCTCGAGACCGAGGTCGAAATGAAGCTCCCGGGCCGCTTCAGGGTCTCGCCGCAGATCGCCGGCGCCATCAAGGCGGTGTCGGGGGTGGTGGACGTGCAGCAGCTGTAGGCGGGGGCGTGCGCACCGACTAGCCAGCATACAGCACGATGTCGAACACCGCCAATTTGGACTTCGGCTCCATCTCAGGCGTCGGCGGCAACAACTTGGCGATCAGCAATTCGGTTCTTCCGGCAGTTTGCAGAATGCGATCGGTAGCGTTGTAGGGGTCGCCTTCGAACTACATCTGGGTCACGAGTCTGTCCTGCCTGCCGGAAACCTGGAAGTGAATGTGCGCAGGCCGCATTAAGTGAGGGCCCACGGGATATGCGGCCGGTTTGATGGTCTTGAACTGATATCGGCCGTCGTCGTCAGCGGTCAGAATGGCTGCCCCCTCAAAGTTCGGATCGAGCGGCGCGGGGTTGGTATCGCTTGGATGCGTGTAGCGCCCATGAGCGTTGGCTTGCCATATTTCAAGCTTCGCATTGCGAACAGGCTCGCCGTTCAGATTGAGCACGCGTCCCATCACAGTGAGGACCTGGCCCTCCGCGCGCCCTGGCCGACCGGATACCCTCGTCAGATCGGCATTTTGATCAAGGGGTTTCAGTGGATAGAAGGGACCAAGTATTTGCTCCGGCGTACGCGGCACGACGGTTCGCGCCATCGCAAACCTGGTTGAGACCACACTGGCGACGCCTGTTAGTGCGGACATCTTCAAGATCTCACGGCGGCTGAGATCACCTATCGTGCACGTCGCCATCGCTGCTCTCCACAAAATCCGATCGGCCGAACTCGTTATCGTGGCCGTCAACCGGGATTCGAGCTCTGCAGGGTCCGTCGCGGCATCAAGAGAATACCATCAAGGTTGTCCATCTTGAGGCGGCTGCCGATAGCTCTGCTTCGCCGCTTGCGTGTCGTGCGCAATGCCTTATTGGATTGGCAGCGCGTTTCGTTCAAGTGATGTTCAGCTGGCCATGTGCTCTATGCGCGGATGTCGTAGTTGAACCGTGAGCAGGCAGGGCAGCCATGCGTGTGACAAGAAGTTTTTCGATTCTTTCGTTTTGCCTGATCCTGTTCTGCGGGTTCCCGGGGATCCTGAGTTCCGCCGCAGCGCAGCAGCAGGAAAAGCGGATTGCGCTGGTCGTCGGCGACGGCGCTTACGCCAAGTCGCCGCTCGCGACCGCGGCCAACGACGCAGGGCTGATCGCGCAAACCTTGCAGGCGGCCGGCTTCGACGTGGTCGGGGCCCGCGACCTCGACGGCGACACGCTGCGCCGAAGCTTCCGCGACTTCATCCAGAAAGCCGAAGCCTCAGGTCCGGACACAGTTGCGGTGGTGTATCTCGCAGGCTACGGAATGCAGCTG
>WNEZ01000638.1_pt1 | contig 34495 bp, 27 predicted proteins | sample 5400521 | NCBI WGS metagenome assembly WNEZ01 (sample SAMN13153339, study PRJNA577476) | soil metagenome | isolation source: 120 cm saprolite under Douglas fir tree site 2 hole 1 replicate 1 | place: USA:California | collected 2015-04-18 | reverse complement strand
TGAAGCGGTGATGGAAAATGTCATCGCGTCGTATCACGTGGTGCCGCTGCTGGGCGAGTACGCTCCGCGCATCAATCCCCAGCAGCTGAAGAATGCTCTCATCGACCGGGCGGAATGCGATCGCGTCGAGCGCATGATTCAGGAGCACGGGCGGCTATCGCCTACCAGTCTTTACACTGCGGTGGCCAAGGTGGCGGGTTGCCGTGGGGCGGAGCGGGCGAAAGTTGCGGCGCGTTTCCTGCAAGACTTCTTTCTCTATCACCGCGATCTGCGGCGGCTGGAAACCCTTAACGCTTCACTCGACGCAGTAAACCTGGTCGGGAACGAACGATTGCGGGAACTTTCGCGGGTAAACGGTACGCTCTACGAGTTTCTGCTGCCGGAGGAGCAGCTGGAACCGGATGCAGAACGGGTGTTACGCCATGTCGTCCTGAAGGCGGACGTGCGCGATTCCACGCGCTTAACGCGAACCTTGATGGATAAAGGATTGAATCCCGCATCCTACTTCAGCCTGAATTTCTATGATCCAGTGAACAAGTTGCTGGGCAAGTACGGCGCCCAGAAGGTTTTTCTGGAGGGAGACGCCATCATCCTGGCGATTCTGGAGCGCGAGGGTGAGCCTGGGTTGGCCGTCAGCCGGGCGTGCGTGCTGGCCCGGGAAATTATCGAGATCGTGCGCGGGTATAACGAACTGGTGCAGCGCTCTGGGATGCCTCCGCTGGAGTTGGGGATTGGAATCGCTTTGCAGGAAAGCGCGCCTCTGTATCTGATGGATGGCGAGCACCAGATCATGATCTCCGAAGCGTTAAACGAGAGCGACCGCCTGTCTTCCTGCAACAAACGCGCGCGCAAGGTGATGGAGCCGCAAGCGGGTCCATTTCACGTGTACGCCCTTCAGGCGGCAGATCTGGAGCCCGGCGGGAATCGCGAAGACGTTGTTCTCAGCTTCAACCTGAGCGGGATTCGCATGAACGACGCCGCGTTCCGCAAGCTGCAGCAGGAGATTTCGCTGGAGCCGCTAAAGGTAAAGCTGCCGGCCTCGTTCGCCTCGGACAAAGGAGAGTACCGGCTATTCAGCGGAACGGTCCCGGTGGATCGGGATATCTTCCGAAAAATTGTGGTGCGGGAAAGCCGCGTACCGCGCATTGATCCCAGCGACTTCTCGGTAAAGGGCTGGACCGAGCAATCGTATTACGAGGTGTGTGCCGATCCGGCGATTTATGCGGCGCTGGAGAAGGGGAAAGCGGCGAAGCGGTAGTCTGTCGGGTTCAGAAGTTCGGCCGCGCGGATCGGAACGGAATCTGAAACGTGGCCTCAACGTCGATGGGAGAGCCGTTCTTGGTGGCGGGATCGAATTGCCACCGGGAAAGGGCCTGGCTGGCGAACTGATCGAGACGGTCGTCGACGCCGCGCAGAACGCGGACATTCCCTACACTGCCGTCGGCGTGAATCACTGCATAAAGAATCACTATTCCAGTAACATTCTGGCGCATCAATTCGATCGGATATGCCGGATCAACTTTACGAGTCGCGGCCGGGGCGGAGAGACTGCCAGGATCTGGATCGGTGCTCGAATTTTGCTTCAGCTCCGCAAAGCGGATGACCCAGCTTCCGCCTGCCGAGTTCAGGTTCGGCATGTTGAGAGTGAGTGAGTAGAACCTGCGACTGCCGAAGACGGAGCGCTCGGGTTCGGAGAGTTTCGTCTCGGTCTCGGGCTGCAGAGAACGCGGCGGGACCTTGGAGACTCGTGGCGGCGCGACGTTCGCCATCAGCTTGGGATTCACCGACGGCGCCGGGGCGGAACTTTTCGGAGCTGGGTTGCCGGCTACGTTGCCGGCTACCGGCCCGTTCTTCGCGGGATCGGCGGTGCTGCCCACGTATAGGCCTGCGGGAAGGCCGCTTTTTGCATTTCCGGATCCGCTGCCGTTTCCAGCTCCTTTGCCCTTTCCTGTGCCGGAGCCGTTCGTGCCGGCTGATGCGCTTCCCGACGTGGCTCCGGGATTGCCTGAAGCTCCGGGATGGCCCTCGGGTGTAGCTGCGAATGCGCCACGTCGATTTCCTGGCGGTGCGACTGCCGGGGCACCTACAGCGGGATGCAGATTGAGTGCGATCACTCGTCCTCCGGCTGTGGAAGATGATGATCCCGCGAGCGAGGGCGGCGGGGGAATGACTTGCGGTGCGAGGCCGGTCTGTCCGGTTGCGGCTCCGGGGATGGTGCGCTGTTCGCCGACCGCAAGCTGCGGAGCTGGGGCAATCACAGCGGTACGACCGATATTGAGCTCTCCAGGCGGGCGGGTAGACGTGCTCGCGACGCTCGGCGGTGGCTCAATGACTGCGGGCTGGGGTGCTTGAAACGCCGTCTTTGATGAAGCGGGAAGATCGGGCGGAGGAGCAACCACGGACGTTTCCAACTTGGGACTGATGCGCGAGATGCTCGCCGCCGGAACCAGCGGGGCAGGAGCGATTGGCAGGTCCGGCTTACTCGACCAGGCGACCATGTTCGGCAAGGGCATGTCTTGCTTCAGCTTGACGTTTGGCGGGGGGACGATTGTCTGAGATCGGTTGTCGGCCTCGGGCGGCAGCGAAATGATTGGCTGTCGCGAAAATTCGGGATCCGCCTTTTGGGCCGGGGCAGGGTCAGCGCGCCGCGTGTCGAGCGGTGGCAAGTATTCCGCGGGCTGGTAGTAGATGACCTGCGTACGCTCGAACGTGGGATTCAGCGTAGGCTGCGGGTGCAGTTGGAGAAATCGAATAAACGAGACAAGCAAGGCGAATGCCACAACGTGATATCCGGTCGACTCCACGAATCGTCGCCAAGGCAGCCCGCGCTTCACGAATACGTCCGGCCAGAATGCGGCGGGGGCGGAAGTGAGTTCGAGCGGGGAAAGTTGGGGTGGCTTTATCAGATCGCGAAGATTATTGAAGAAGGTCTGATGCCAGCGGGGGAGTTCGACCTGGAGGCGCACGTCGGGGAGCCAGGCTTGCGAGGGCGGTTCTTCCACTGGGACGGGGCCCGAAACGTGCATCATCCTATGTTAGATGGGAAACGGCGCTGCGGGGTAGCCGGGAGGGCACGGGAAAGGGCGCGGCACCGGGGCCGCACGTAATGTACGATTGAAAGTGAGAGAACTCAGTTATGAGCAACTTGCGCGCCATCGTTGGGATTCTGGTTGTGTTCGGTGCGGCGTGCTGTCCGACGCTCAATGCGCAGGATGCCAAGCCCGCACCCAGCGCCAGCGATCAGAGTGCATCCCGACCCTCAGGAGAGGCCAAAGAGGGACGCGCCTTCTCCGGTATGTACAGCTTTCTTAAGGAAGGCGAGTTTGTACAGGTGACCGTGGAAGACGACGGGCGCGTCACGGGATTCATCTCGCGCTACGGCGAGGGACAGAGTGATAAGGGGGCATTCCTCGATCAGTTTTTCAAGTCGGGGAAACTCGACGGGAACAAACTGAACTTCACCACCGACACAGTGCATGGGGTTTGGTTTGAGTTCAAAGGGACGGTCGAGCGTGGAGAGGGAAAGAATCCCGGCGACGAGGCTTACTATGTGCTGAAAGGCACCTTGACCCAAAATTCAACCGATGTCGACAAGAAAGTTAGTTCCCACACACGCGACGTGTTGTTCAAAGGGTTTCCTCAGGATGCGGGTCCGGCGCCGGCGGCAAGGAAGTAGCAACCGCGTACGGGCAAGAATCCGCTTTAAGGGTCAGAGATTCCTCTCCGCTGCGCGGTTCGGAATGACAAGGGACTTTCTGATTCCTCGCTGATTACTGACCGGCACGAAGGGGCGAGAGGTTGGGGCGAGCCAGCGGTTTCTTCTTGGCTTCGGATTTTTCCTGGCCATAGACGAGGTCGAGGCTTCCATCGGGATTGGCGGCAGCGTCGGCGAGGGCGGCGGCCAAGGCATGGAATGAGCGGCTGATCTCAGGACCTTCCTGCAGGACGACCGGCGTACCGTGATCGATCGCGGGCGAGACCACGTTATAGGCGTTTGGAACCTTCCACAAAACCTTGCAACTGGTGGCTTTCTCGATGTCCTCGTCGGAGAAGCCAGGAATCTTCTTGTAACGGTTCAAGATCATCCGCATGCGATTGCGGCCCGTGCCTTCTTCCAGGAAGGCGTGGATGCGGCTGGCGCTCCACAGCGAAACCACGTCGGTTTGCGCCACCACGAGCACGGCATTCGACAGATCGGAGAGCAGGCGCGTCGTGGGATCCAGGCGGCTGGAGGCGTCGACAATGACGAAGCGATAGTGGTTCACCAGCAGATCGAAAAGACGCGCGAGTTCCGCCGGCGTGGGCTCGGTTTGGTAGGGCTGCTGAGGACCGGCGAGAAGGTGCAAGCCTTCGTTCGTAGTGGTCATCAAGCCATCGAGAAGAGAAACGTCGAGGCGGTGAAGGTTTTGCAGGGCATCGAGCACGCCGAACTGAGGGCGAAGATTCAGATGCAGCGAGGCGTGGCCAATCGGAGCGAAATCCACGAGTACCACGTTGCCGTGAGCCTGTTGCAACGCAATCGCGGTGTTCACGGCGGCGGTGGTCGATCCAGCGCCTCCCTTGGCGCTTAGAAAAGTGAAAATACGAGCCTTGCCAGCAGTGCCACGGGCGCGAGTGCGAGTTGAGCTGAATCGGGTGAGAGCTTCCAACAAAGCTTCGGATCCACCATTGTTGTCCAGATACTCGCCGGCTCCCGCACGCATACTGGCGACAATGGAGGACGGGTGGGTCATCTCGCCGTTGGCAAAAATAGCGATCTGAAGGGTGGTGTGGCGAATCAGTTCGATGGCAGTGATGGCGCGAGTTGGATCCTTTGGAGAGATGTCGACGATGACAACTTCAGCGCGGGACTCCTGAACCTGGCGGAGAATTGCGTCGGTCGGACTCACCGGAAAGCCGGCATGACTGAAGACGGAATGGCCCAGGCGCGTAGCTTCCAGACGGTTCTGCAGCGCGGATAAGTGTTCTGCATCCTCGGAGAGGAGGGCTACGGCGATGCCATGCATTGCGCGGTTCTCGCTGATTTCTCTCGGTGTTTGCATGTTAGAAAGAGAACCCGCCCCCCGCCAAATGACTTAGGTAATCGAGCGCGTCAATCCCGGCGCGCGATTCGCGCGAAAATTCCGGACACGAAGTCTCGAAGGTTGTTGACACTAACGAGAGGCGCACAAAGAAGAATCCTGAAGGGACTGGGCCCCGAGTTACGCAACATTGTAAGGCAAAGCGTCGTTCTTGAAAAGACTCAAAAGCCTGCCAACCGCAGGCCGGGTGGGGGATTTGGGAGAGACCAGGAATCTAGCCCTAACTGGGAACCGGCGGAGCATGCACAGGCCTTCGTACCGGGCGGTCCTCTTCGCTGTGACTGTGCAGGGAGGCGACGCGCTGGAACGTGGCCGGTACGTCGGCCGATTCCGAAAGGTACTCGTATTCGTCGAAGCGAACCGCGACTCCGACCTGGGTTTCGCTCTGAGCGGGAACTTCCGGCAAGCCCGGGTCTGACCGCTTGACCACCCGCAAGATCCGGCCGCGGCAACGCACGCGCATGGTCTCGCCAAGCGTGATCTCGGAAGGCATGTTGAGGGTGAGTTCGATCTCGGCTCCTTCATGCAACGCGGCATCGGTGAAGAAAAATATCCCGCGAGAACTGAGGTCCTGAGTGAAGCCGAGACCTTCGATTCCGCTGGAAACCTCGTGCAAGGAGACCGGAAGAAGGAACGGGAATCGCTGACCGACGCGGCGTTCAACCTGAACTTGAGAGGTGACCATAACGGATCGTTCCTGACTCGCCGGGGGAGCGCACCCGCAACTGTACCTGAACTTACGCTGCAGGAGAAGTTCAAAGTTAGTAATACACGTTTCACCCGACCCGGATGGGCGACCAGGCTTGCACCGGGCGCGCTGCCAGCCGGGATGACGTTGTTCTTGATTATGTCCGCCCTGTGGAAAACTCCCGGCTGACTGCGGGCCCCCGGACGAATGCGTCCGGGGCTACATGTCATGTACCGGGGGTCGGGAACGCGGCGCCGATGACCTCCACGTTGATGATCTCCACGTTATAGTGGTACTAGTCTTGCCCGGTGTCATCCAATAACCGAAAGTGGCTGAATCGAAGATTCCTGACAATGGTATGGCGCCCGGCGATGGTGGCGCGACGACGGCCTTAGGCCGCGCATCGAGATGGCAAGCGGCGGGACGGGCGCTTCGCCATCGCAACTTCCAGCTTTTCTTCAGCGGACAACTGGTCTCGTTGGTCGGCACCTGGATGCAAACGGTGGCGCAGTCGTGGCTCGTCTACCGGCTGACCGGGTCGGGTCTGAAGCTGGGGGCTGTGGGATTTGCCAGCCAGATTCCGGTTTTTCTGGTCGCACCCATTGGAGGAATCGTCGCCGACCGTTTTAACCGGCAGCGCGTAGTCATCGGCACGCAAGTTGCCTCGATGTTGCTGGCATTTGTCCTGGCGGCTCTCACGCTTTCCCACGAGATTGAGGGCCGAGTCTGGCTGATTTTCGTATTGGCTGCGCTCCTTGGAGTGGTGAACGCGTTCGATATTCCGGCACGCCAGGCTTTCCTGGTGGACATGGTGGGCAAGGAAGACCTGATGAATGCGATCGCGCTCAATTCTTCCATGTTCAATGGAGCGCGCGTAATCGGGCCCGCGGTGGCCGGGATTCTGGTGGCCAAGTTGGGCGAAGGATGGTGTTTCTTCGCCAATGGCGTGAGTTACATCGCGGTGATCATTGGATTGCTGATGATGGATGTGCACGCTCCGCCACGAGTTTCGCGGCATGTGTCGCCCCTGGAACACATCATTGAGGGATTCCAATTCATCCGCCGTACTGCTCCTATTCGGGCACTGTTGCTGCTGCTAGGGCTGGTCAGCATCACTGGAATGCCGTACGTGGTGCTGATGCCAATTTTTGCCGACCGCATCCTGCATGATGGCGGGCAAGAGTTTGCCTCGCTAATCGGGTCGCTGGATTTGGGGGCGGTGAGGCTGGGCATTCTCATGGGTGCAACGGGTGTGGGAGCTTTGCTCGGTGCGCTGACTTTGGCTGTGCGCTCGGGGGTGAAAGGGCTGGGGCGGTGGGTGACGGTGTGTTGCGCCGGGTTTGGGGTGAGCATGATGCTGTTTGCACTATCAAGGTCGTTCTGGCTGTCGGTGGTCCTGCTTCTGCCGGTGGGGTACTTCATCATGCTGCAGATGGCCGCGTCGAACACGCTGATTCAAGTGATGGTGCCGGATGCGATGCGCGGGCGCGCGATGGCCGTATATTCGATGATGTTCATGGGCCTGGCCCCGATTGGCGCGCTGCTGGGCGGGGCACTGTCGGATCGGCTGGGTGCTCCACTCACCGTGGCTATTGGCGGACTGGCCTCGCTGGCCGGTGCTTGGTGGTTCGCCGTGCAACTGCCCAAGATTCGCGTGGAGGCGCGGCAGTTGATTCTTGCGCAGGCCATGGCGGGCGGAGGGCCGTCCGAGGAGATGACGGCGCCGGTTGTGGAAGACTAGGGGGAGCTATTGTTGATTGTTGATTGAAAGGCTCGCGTCCGGGATTTTAATCAACAATCAACAATCAAAAATCCCATGCTTTGCAGGAATAGAAAAACGGCCAGGGGGTAGTGGGTCAGTTTGAAATACTTCGCGCGAGATCCCTCGCCCCGCTGGTGAAAACGCGGGGCTTCGGGATGACGCCTTTGAAATAGGTGACAGACTGACCCACTACCGCGGCCAAGAGTCTGCTGTGGACAGGTGGTCCGCTGTGCGTATAGTCTCTGCGAGGAGTTGAGAGTGGCTAATGGCGAATGAAGAAAGCGGACGCGCTGGGGCTGGAAGCCTTTTTGGCGTGGTGGTTACTGACATTCATTTCTGGATTCCCCTGATTGTGCTGGTGGCCGGCCTGGTGTTGTTGCATGAACTGCGCTGACAAATGGGAGGAAGCGTGGAGAACGTCACCGTTGCCGCAGTGGAACGTCCCATGCAGCCCGGCCGTTTGGGGAAGTTGCAGGCTCTGGGAATATTCTGCGGCTTCGCCGCGGGAGCGTGGCTGGGCGGGGCAGAAGCGCCCATCAAGCTGGTGAATCCTGACGTCTCCCCAATCACAGTTTCCCTCATCATGGTGTTCGGAGTTTTTCTGGCGCGCTGGAGCGTGCCCGCATTTGTGCGCGGAACGGCGCATGTCCGCAGCGATGTACGTCAAGCTCCTCATCTGGTGATCTGGGCAGTCCTCGCCGGATGCATGTGGGCGGTCGCGAACACGCTGACGATTTATGCCATTCGTGACGTTGGGTTGAGCATTGCCTTTCCTCTGTGGAATTCGAACAGCCTGCTCGGGATCCTCTGGGGCTTTTTATTATTCAACGAGCTGCATTATGCGGGATGGAAACGCTGGCTCGGAGTGCTGGGGGGCGCGGTCGGAATGTTCGCCGGAGCGACGCTGTTAGCAATCGCGTCCTCCAGTCAGGCTGCGCCGGGCAAAGCCACGCTGGGGGTGTTGGCGGCGCTTGGTGCGGGAGTGTTGTGGGGGACGATGTACATCCCGTACAGGAAAGCTTATCTCACCGGAATGAATCCGCTTTCATTCGTAACGTTCTTCACCGTGGGAGAGCTGCTCACGATGACCTTTTTGGCGGTCGGGTATCGGGGAGCGGGTCCTCTTTGGCATGAGCTGCAAAGCAGCCGGTCGGTGCTGTTCTGGCTGATGCTGGGTGGATTCGTTTGGGTTCTTGGCGATCTGTTTCAGCAGTACGCGACCAAGTACGTTGGCATCAGCCGCGGAATTCCGCTTTCCAATACGAATCAGTTGTGGGGATTGCTGTGGGGTGTGCTGGTCTTTCATGAATTGCGGGGCGCAGGCCAGAGAGTGTATGTGGAGGTGATCGGTGGCTCGATCGTGATGGCGCTGGGAGCCGTTGCGATCGCGCTGTCGTCGGCCACTGAACGAGAGCACTCGTCATGGCAAGATGCGGCGGACCGGGAAGGCCAGCGATACGGGATCGAGAACGGCTACGTCCGCGCCGGCATGGAAGGCAGGGAATTTGGTGTCGAAATGAACCGCAGAACTCTTCTCGACTGGCTGCTTATCGGGGGCACGACCGCAATTTTCATTGCGCTGGCCGCAATTGCCCAACTGCCGAGCGTGAATATTCACATGGGGTGGGCGGCAACTATCACGGCGGCGATGCTTGGCTTGCTGGCGTGGTGTGGGATCGCGCTGTGGCGTACGACCCGGTTCCGCTGAGAGCTGAAGACCTGCCCCTTCCTTATCGATAGGATTCCGGCGGAAGGCCGGTGATGCGGATTCCGCCGTGGCCTTTGTGTCGTATGTTCAGGCCGATGAGGAGAGCTGTAATTTGCTCGACAATGCGGGAGTTTTCGAGCCTGCCTCCGTCGATGGCTCGGACGCCGGGAATCTTGGCTGCCAGTTTGCGCGTCAACTGAGCGGCATCGGGATCGTCGCTGCAGACGATAACGTCGCAGTCGAGTGCCGCATCTCCATTTAGAAGATCCGCAGAAACGTTATGGAAGGCGGACACCACGCTTACTCCTTTGGGCACAAGTTCTGCAGTCTGCTGCGCGGCCGAGCCTTGCCAGACGCCGAGCGTGCGCGAGGGGCGCCCGCCAACTCCGGCGGCCAGGGGGACCGTTGCATCAATCAGGATGCTGCCGGCGCGAATTGAGGGTTTGAGTTGCTTGAGCAGAGTGGCCTGGCTTTCGAAGGGGACGGTGAGCATCAGGATGTCGGCGGCGGCGCAGGCGGCGGCGTTCTCCATCCCGGAGACACTGGATTGATCTCCTGCGTTCTGTTTGATTTTCGCGGCGGTCGTTTGTGCGCGTTCAGCATCGCGCGAGCCGATGATGATGGTCTCTCCGGCGCGCGCCCAGCGCAATGCGAGGCCAGTGCCGGCGGGGCCGGTACCGCCGAGAATGGCGATGGGGCGAATCGCGGCTGGGTTCACGGGAGTTGCCTGCTGCGGTCTGCACTCATGCGAAGGCGGGCTCCTGCATCTCTTCGGCAGTCAACTCGTCCAGTGGAAGTTTGATGCTGATGCGCGTGTAAGTTGTGTTGCGCTCGGCGGGAATTCGGCCCATCTCAAGAATCAACGACTGGAAATCTTCCGGGCTGGTGTACTGCCCGGCGGTGGCTCCGGCTTCGCGTGAGATATTTTCTTCCATGAGGGTTCCGCCATAGTCGTTGGCGCCCGCATGCAGACAGAGTTGTGAAAGACGGCGGTTCAACTTCACCCATGAGACTTGAATGTTGTTGATCGAGCCCGCCAGCAGCAGGCGGGAGAGCGCGTGAACTTTCAGATGCTCGGCGAGCGTGGGACCGGAGCGGGCGAGTCCCTGGTGAAAGAGCAAAGTGTTTTGATGCACGAAACCTAGCGGGACGAATTCGGTGAAGCCTCCGGTTTCTGCTTGAATCTCTCGCAACAAAAGCATCTGCCGCACCCAGTGCGCGGAGGTCTCCATGTGTCCGTACATCATCGTGGAAGTGGTGCGGATGCCGCAGCGGTGGGCGGTGCGGATGACTTCGACCCACTGCGCGGTGGAGAGCTTGTTGCGCGAGAGGACGTCCCGGATTTCGTCGTCAAGAATTTCAGCGGCGGTGCCAGGCAGCGTGCCCAGACCATTGTCGCGGAGCATCGATAGGTAGTCATGCAGCGGCATGCCGGTGAGCTCTACGCCATAGACAATCTCCATGGGCGAGAAGGCGTGGATGTGCATGCGTGGCACGGCGCCCTTCACGGCGCGCAGGATGTCACGATAGTAAAAGGGAGGCAGGCCGTGCGGGAGTCCGCCCTGGATGCAGACTTCGGTGGCGCCGAGCTGCCATGCCTCGTCTGTTTTTTTCGCGACTTCGTCGAGACTGAGATAGTAGGCGTCAGATTCGCGCGGGCCGCGGCTGAAAGCGCAGAATTTGCATCCGACGAAGCAGATGTTGGTGAAGTTAATGTTGCGGTTGACGACGTAGGTGACCAGGTTGCCGGCCAACTCGGAACGCAGGAGGTTGGCGGCTACTAACACTCCCAAAAGGTCGTCGTCCGTGGAATCTGCGAGGGCGAGCGATTCGTCGAGAGAGAGGCTGGCGCCGTCTTGAGTTTCGAGGATCCGCTCTAGCGCGGAGCGCGTGGCAGGACTGATGCGCGGCGCGATCTCCGCCCATTCTAGCGATGGAAAACTTTCCAGTTCCGAGGGGGAGAGTTCGTGGGGCACGGTGTTCCTCCGAAGTGTTTCTGTGCGCATTTTATGCTTGCCGTAGCGCCGCCGTCCCGGCGGCTGTCCGGCGGGCGTCTCGCCCGCTGCGCCGAAAGCGCCACGGAAACTGACGAGCCCAATCCGCTTCTCCGCGCCGAGGGCGAGACGCCCTCGGGACAGCCGGCAAGATGCCGGCGCTACGATTCTCAGCCGCCTCGCCGAGACGACAGCTCAAGCAAACCCCTTTAGTCTAACGGAACAAGTCTGTCGCTGCAGGACGGAGTAAATCGCGCGTCAGTCCCCGACCGGGTTCGTAGGGGAATCCCCGTACGATGCAGGCGGGAGTGCGGTTGAGCTTGCCGCAGACTAGCCCGGCGGCACAGGCCAGTTCGTCGGCGACGGCCTCGATACTCACGCGCAGCTGGTATCCATGGGGATCGCGGCGGCTTCGGTCATCACGCAGAGGTTTCATGCCGGCGATGCCGATCGCGGCTTCCGTCTGGCCTTCGCGCCAGGGACGCCCGAAGCTGTCCGTGATGATGATGGGAATGTGATGTCCGGTGCGCTTTTTGAGTTCGCGATGAAGTTGGGCGGCGGAGTGGTCTGGGTTTTTGGGGAGCAGCAGGGCGTGGCGGCCTCCGTTGACGTTCGAGACGTCAACGCCGCTGTTGGCGCAGATGAAGCCGTGATGGGTTTCGGTGATGAGCACGCCGTTCTTGCGGCGGACCACGGTGCGGCTCTCGCGCAGGGCGAGTTCTATGACGCGGGGATCGAGGTCGTATTTCTTGGCCCATGCTGTCGAGTCAGATGAAGGCTTGATCGTCGACAAGTCGACCAGGGAGCCTTCCGACTTGGAAACGATTTTGTGTTTGACTACGAGGATATCCCCGGCGTCGAAGGAGAGTCTGGATCGGCGGAGAGCTTGTATTAGTTTGTCGACTAGGGAATCGCCTGGGGAGATGTCATCGGCTAGAGCGATCGGGATAAGCCTGATCTCGCTTGACGCGAACATTGGATTGCGTTTTCGCTTGGGTTGAGAGCGTGGCATAGGAAGACATCACTTTAACTGCGCCCAGTGCATGTCGCGAGACTCGGTTTTCATTCTAACGGTTCCATGCATCTGTCTGAAGCGGTTGCCGTCGTAGGGAACTGGTTATGTCAGGGTTGTCAGACGGCGCTGGCATTGCGCGGGCGAGGCGCCCGCGCCACGTGAATGCCACGGCTATTGCGATCCGGTGGCTAGTAATCGGTTGGTCAGATTCCATTCTCGGGCTAGCCGCTGCGCTCGCGTCTCGCCGGGATGGGCGATCAAGGCCTGCAGGTCAGCGGGGTTGTCGACGTCGACTGCGATTCCGGGCAGATGCAATACGATGCACGGTTTGCCGGTTGCCTGGGCTGCGGCGTGGTGCGGCTTGAAGCTGTCGTTGCCGAAGCGGAGCGGGAACAGATTGGCGGGGCGGCGGAAGGCGGCGTTGGTGCCGCGTCCGTCGGCGGCTGGGACGAGCACGCTGCCTTCTTCCGGCGCCTGCTTCAGGATTTCTTCGAGCTCCCACGATTGAATCAGCGGAATGTCGGCGGGTATCACGAGCGTGTTGTCGACGCCGCGTTGCTCACAAATCCGTGTAGCCATTTCGATGGCGCCGGTCTCGCCGGAGTTCTGTAGATCGGGAATGATTTCGAATTTGTAGCGTTGGGCAAGGTCGGTCGCGAAGGGATCGCTGGTAACCAGGGCGACGGCGGGGCGGTTCTGCCAACTGTGCAGCATCGAGAGAATATCGGAAAGCATGGCTTGGGCGAGTGCCGTGCGCGAGGCTTGATCGAGTACGGACGCCAGTCGCTGCTTCGCCGAGGAGAGATTCTTGACGGGGACAAGAATCACAGTTGATCCGCGGCGGCGCGAGTGGCTGATTGATTGGAAGGCTGTGTGCCCATAACCAGCGACAGTACGGTACGGGCCAGTGCCGCTTTGTCTTCGGAAGTGCGCATGATGGTTTGCGCACATTGCACACGCAGGCCTTTTTTGCGGAGGGCTTCGGCAGCGCGATTGTCGCGCATGTCGCAGATCAAGATGTCTAGAAAATCTTCGTAGGCCTGGGCGACGCCGGCAATCGAGCAGGGCAGTCCCTGCGCTGCCATGAGAATTCCCGCGGGACCGGCAACTGGCGAGTTTCCGACGACAGGACTTACGGCGGCAACTTTGCCTCGAGCACTACATAAGGCATCGCGAACGCCAGGCACGGCAAGAATCGGGCCAATGCTGGTGACCGGGTTGCTGGGCGCGATCAGCACGGCGTCGGCCGAGGTGATAGCGTCGATCACGCCCGGAGCAGGCTCGGCGTCGGAGGCTCCTGCGAAACGCACTGAATTGACCGGGTCCTGGTACCAGCGCTGCACGAAATATTCTTCGAAGCTCAGCTCTCCGACAGGCGTATCGACGCGAGTTTCCACCCGCGAGTTGCTCATGGGGAGAATGCGGGCTTTCACGCCGAGCTTGTTACACACGACCGACGTCGCTTGGGAGAGCGTCTTGCCTTCGGCAAGCAACCGCGAACGTAGCAGGTGAACCGCAAGATCGCGATCGCCGGTGTGAAACCAGGTTGGCTCGCCGAGTTGCCCCATGGCCTGCAGGCAGAGGAAAGTATCGCCCTTGACTCCCCATCCGCGCTCGCGGCTGAGCATTCCGGAAAGCACATAAGTGATGGAATCGATGTCGGGCGAAACGTAGAGGCCCCACCACAAAAGATCGTCGCCAGTATTGACGACCAGAGTGATTTCTTCGGCGGGCATGACCTGGCGAAGGCCGTCAACAAACTTCGCACCCCCGGTGCCGCCGGTCAGGACGCAGATCATGCCGCCCTCCGGGCGAAACCCTGGTGGTCGACTGCCGACTGCAACTTCTGCGAGAGCAGACCGGGCTTGGCCGTCACTCCGGGCAGAAATTCCGGATAAACGGGCAGACGTTGGCGCAATTGGAATCCTTTAGCCTCAGTACGCAGGCGAAGCTGCTCCAGATGCGGCCATGGTTTTTCCGGATTAATGTAGTCGGGGGTCAGCGGCGAAATCCCTCCCCAATCGTTGATGCCTGCGCCCAGCAACTCTTCATAATATGGCGCAGACAGGTTGGGCGGCGCTTGAATATTGACGTTAGGCATTAGCAAGCGAGCTACCGCTACGGTGCGAAGCATCTCGCCCTGGCTGGGCTCGGGCCAGCCTGCCATGGGGATCGCCGGCTTGACGCGAAAATTCTGCACGATTACTTCCTGGATGTGGCCGTAGCGCTCGTGCAGGTCACGGATGGCGAGCAGCGTCTCGACGCGGTCTTCCGGCAATTCGCCAATGCCAATGAGCAGGCCGGTGGTGAAGGGAACTTTTTGCTTGCCCGCCTCTTCGATTGTGCGGAGACGTCTGGCCGGCACCTTGTCGGGAGCGTTATCGTGAGCAGCACCGGGGGCGAGCAGAGCCGTGCTGGCGGTTTCGAGCATCAGGCCCATGCTGGGTGAAACAGCGGCCAGGCGGGCAATCCACTCGGCACTGAGCAGTCCGGGATTGGGATGCGGCAGAAGACTCGTCTCGCGCAAGACGAGTTCGCACATGGCTTCCAGATAATGCAACGTTGACTTATAGCCAAGGTGTCGCAGCATCTCCCGCATTTCGGGGAAGATTAATTCCGGCTTGTCGCCCAGGCTGAAGAGTGCTTCGGTGCAGCCGAGTTTTTCGCCTTTACGGGCGACCTCGAGAACCTCGTCGGGCGTCATCGTGTGCGCGCCCGGCTTACCCGGATCACGACGGAAGATACAGTAGCCGCAGTAGTCGCGACAGAGGTTGGTCAGAGGCAGAAAAACTTTGCGCGAGTAGGTTACGATACGCGGCTTGAAGTGCTCTTTGGCGGCGCGGGCGGCTGCCAGTAGTTCGGGCAGATGTTCATCGGGACAGCGGATCAAGCGCAGCGCGGCATCACGCGAAATTGCATCTCCGGGACGAAGATGTTCCAGCGCACGAGCAAAAGACGGCGGGCCTTCGCGGGTCGCGGTGCTGATGTCGGTGGGGGTCACTTTGCTTGGTTCAAGTAGCTTTACGCTGCCTAATTGATAAATGATACAGGAGTCAGAATCACGATTGGCAGCGTGCGTCATGGTACTGTAAGCGTTCAAAGATTCAAAGATGAGCCTGAATTCGTCCGAATTCCGCAAGGCGATGGGCAGTTTTGCCACCGGGGTGACCATTATCACCCTCGACCTGGATGGCGAAGTGCATGGGATGACTGCCAACGCCTTCGCCTCGGTATCGCTTGACCCACTGTTGGTGCTGGTGTGTGTCGACCACAAGACGCGTACCCATGCGCACTTGCATGCCAAGAAGCGGTTTGGGATCAACGTGTTGAGCGAAGAGCAGCGAGCGATTTCAGAATACTACGCGCGACCAGTCCGCTCGCACGAGCACGCGGAAGAAGAGGCGGGGGCGCGATTCGACCGCACGAAACATGGCACTCCCATGTTGCATGGCGCGCTGGCCTATTTGGAGTGCCGGTTACACTCGGCAGAGGAGGCGGGTGACCACACCATCTTCATTGGGGAGGTGGAGGATGTAGTCGTGCGGGAGGGAGAGCCGCTGCTGTTTTTTCGAGGTAAATACCAGAAGGTGGGAGCGGAAGTTGAGTAGCCATGTGAGCGCTGTTACTTTAGGAACCGAGAAACATCTAATTGTTGTCGACTGAAATCATCCGAATGGAGTGATTGATCTATGGCTGAAAAAGTAGAGAAGCCTGAGGCAGAGTGGAAGGAAAAACTCACGCCCGAGCAGTACCACGTTACGCGCGAAGCTGGCACTGAGCGCGCTTTTACCGGCAAGTATTGGAAGACGAAGGACCCCGGAGTGTATCACTGCGTCTGCTGCGGCGAGCCGTTGTTCGACTCGGAGACTAAGTTCGACTCCGGAACTGGATGGCCGAGTTTCTATCAGCCGGCGGAGCAGGATAAAGTCATCGAGCACAAAGACTCGACCTACGGCATGGCTCGGACGGAGGTACGGTGTGCGAAATGCGATGCTCATCTGGGGCATGTGTTCGAGGATGGTCCCACTCCGACCGGGCTTCGCTACTGCATGAATTCGGCGGCTTTGGATTTGAAGGCGAAGGACAAGAAGTAAGGCTTTATCGCAGAGTACGCGGAGAAGGTCAGCAGAGAACGCTTAGAAAAACGTTGGGGCACGCTTTGGCGTGCCCCTGTTTCTTGCCTTGAGCTTACCTTACGCGCTGGCGGTTGCGGCGAGCGCTTTTGGCGTCTCGGATTTTTGCTGAGGCTGGTTCTGCGCCTTCTCTGGTTTGTGGTCGGCGTGCACCTGGATGCCGCCCTTGAGTGCGGCGCCGTCTTCCACGCTGATTCGCACGGTGGAAATGTCTCCCGTGACCGAGCCTTCACTGCGGATGTCGACACGATCGCTGCATTCGATGTTGCCGTTAACTTTGCCCATCACGACAACCTCACGGGCGGTGATGCTGGCATCGACCTTGCCGTTACGGCCGATGGTGACGCGGCTTTCGGGCATGATGATTTTGCCTTCGATGCGGCCATCGACGTAGAGAGCTTCTGAGCCGCTGATTTCACCTTTGATCACGAGGGTGCGGCCGATAGTCGCTTGATCAATAGGGGCAGTGACGGTCTTGACTGGGTTATAGGCGTTGGGGTTGGAAGCCGGTGAACTGGACTTCAGGAACGAGTTGTCTGATGACTGGAGCATGCGACCTTCCTTCGGTTCCCGCGCGGCGTCTGGCTCGGCTGTCGCCGGACTCCCATTCAGGCGGGTTGATCCTGGAATTTTGAAGTTCGTGGCCGTTTGGCCAAGTTGACTATCGCACAAGGGTAAGTGCTCCACCGAGATTACGGAAGATGGTGTACGGGTGCGGAAACGGGAAGGGAACTAGTCCGACTCCTGAAGGGCTTCGCCGAGGTCCTCCCATTCGTGAAGAAGCGCGGCGTGGCTGGCCTTGTGCTGATCGAGTTGCTGTGACTGTCGCTGGCTTTCGTCGGCGCTGACAAAATTCTGGAGTTGCGTTTCGCAGTCGGCGATCGAGGCCTCAACACGCGAGATTTCTTCTTCCAGTTCGTGGACACGATCCTCAAGCTGCTTGCGCTTGATGGGGTTCAATCGTTTCTTCGACGCCTCTACAGGGCCTGGGGTTTCGGCGCCGCGGTTGCCGTTGTGCCCACTTCTCGGAACGGCGGCGAGAAGTGGGGCACCCGCACCTGCTTTCGCGCTCACTCCGGGAACATCTTCAAGCGTGGGTACGGCTTGCGAGCCGCCCTGCTTGCGCCAGAGGTAGTCCTCATAGTTTCCGGGATACACCTCGATTTTTCCGTCGCCGACCTCGAAAACGCGTGTGGCCAGCTTGTCGATGAAGTAGCGGTCGTGTGAGACGAACACGACTGTTCCGGTGTACTCCACCAGCGCATTCAGGAGGACATCTTTTGCGCGTAGATCGAGGTGGTTGGTCGGCTCGTCCAGCAGCAGAAAATTCGCAGGGTGCAGTAGCATGCGCAGCAGGGCATAGCGGCCACGCTCTCCGCCAGAAAGGACGCCGATTTTCTTGAAAACGTCGTCTTCGGAAAACAGAAAACACCCCATGAGGCTGCGCAGTTCTGTCTGCGTCGAGCGCGGCGACACATCGCCGAGGTCGTCAATCATGCGCGCGTCGGGATTGAGTTCTTTGTACTGGTCCTGGGCAAAGCAGTCAGCCTGAACGTTGTGCCCAAGCCGGAACTCGCCCCCGGTCAGGGGCTCAGAGCCCGCGAGCAGCTTGATGAGCGTAGATTTACCTGCCCCGTTCACTCCTACCAGTGCGATGCGATCGCCGCGTTCGATCATGAAACTGACGTTGCGGAAGACCTGCTTTTCTCCATAGCTCTTTGCCACGTTCTCGAACTCGGCCACGATGCGGCCGCTGGACTTCGGCTGCGGGAAGGAGAAGTGGATGGTCTTTTCCTCCGGCGGGATCTCGATCCGCTCCATCTTCTCCAGTTCCTTGATGCGGCTCTGAACCTGCTTCGCTTTCGTCGCCTGGTAGCGGAAGCGGTTGATGAAGACTTCCAGTTGCTCGATGCGCTCGCGCTGGTTGCGATACGCCGCGTGCAATTGCTCGTTGCGCTGCGTCTTCTGGGTCAGGAACTTGTCGTAGTTTCCGGTGTAGAACCAGAATCGCCTATTCCAGATTTCCGCGATCTTGTTGACGGTCACATCCAGGAAGTAGCGATCGTGCGAGATGAGCACGAAGGAGTGCGGATAGTCATGGAGATACTCTTCCAGCCAGTTGCGCGCTTCCAGATCGAGGTGGTTGGTCGGTTCGTCGAGCAGCAGCAGCGTTGGTTTCTGCAGCAGCAATTTGGCCAGCGCGAGCCGCATCTGCCAGCCTCCGGAAAATTCGTCGGTCTGCCGCTGCCAGTCGTTTTTACTGAAACCCAAACCCATGAGGACTCTTCCGACCTCGGCCTCGATAGAGTAGCCGTCGCGCGTCCGGAACTCGTGCTCGAGGCGATGGTAGCGGTCCGCGACGTCAGAGTACTCAGCGCTGGTGTGGTCGAGCTCTGCGATGCTGTGAGTCAGAGTCTCCAGTTCCTGCTCCATCGCGCGCAGTTCGGCAAACACGGACATGCATTCGGCGAAGACTGTACGGCCGGAGAGCGAGAGCCCGTCCTGCGGAAGATATCCGGCGGACGTGCCCTTGGCGATGGTGAGCGCGCCGTAATCGAGCGTGTCGAGCCCGGCCAGGATCTTCATGAGCGTCGACTTGCCTGTGCCGTTCGCGCCCACGAGGCCGATGCGGTCGTGGGACGTAATCAGCCAGTCGACGTTTTCGAACAGGAGTTTGTGGCCGAAGCGTTTTCCGGCGGCGGAAAGCTGGATCATGAGGTTGAAGTTATCGTCTCACAAAATCGAGGGTCGAATGGAGTCCAGGCGGGAGGGAGTTTAGGATTGGGCTGTGGCGCGGGCGTTGCGAGACCCGGAATCAGTGCCCAACAGAGCGGAGTGGAAGTGGATGCGTTCCAGCGCGCGATCGATGACTGCTTCCAGTTCGCGGGCATATTTCACCTCGCGGCCCTTGGCCAGACGGCGCTTGGCCTCGTCCGGACTAAACCACGTGGGCTGCCGCAAAGCTTCATCCGGGCGCCGAGTTTGACTTACTTCCATCAGGAAAGCTTTGACCACGAATTCCTGCACACCGCCGGGCTGCCAGAACACGCCCTTCGAATGAATGTAGAGATGAAAGTGGCGTGGCTCAATTGTGCCCAGGGCGCCTGCTTCTTCCGCGGCTTCCCGTTCGGCCGCCTGGCTATGGGAGAGGCGTGCATCGGGCGAGCCCTTGGGGAAGGTCCACTTGCTGCCGCCGTTGGTGTTGACCAGCAGGAATTCGATCGCACTGCCGTGTCTTCGGTAGCAGATGGCGGCTACTTGCAGCGGCAGCGACTTCGCAATGCGCGGCGAACCCATGCGGCCTCCTGCAAAGATATTACTCGCAAGATATTTCACGAATGTTAACGTGTAGCGAAAATTATGCAGTAGGGGAATTACTTTAGTTACCAAAAGAGGACACAACCTCAGCGGCTGAAGCCGCGGCTGATCTAGGCGGCGCTTACGGCGCGGCTAGAAGCCGCGCCCTTTCAAAACTGAACCGCAGTCGAGTTCTTCAGCAAAGCCCCTTTAAGACTGAACCGCAGTCGAGTTTTTCAGCAAATTGCTAGAGCGCCCGGCCATACACGGGAATCGCGGCGCCGGTCACATCTTTGCCGGCGTCCCCTGCCAGCCACACGATCAAGCTGGCCACGGAGGCGGGCTGCACCCATTGCGAAACGTCCGCGCCGGGCATGTCTTTTCGATTGGCAGGTGTGTCCATGGTCCCGGGCAGAATCACGTTCGCGGTGATGCCCGCGTCTTTGTTCTCCCGCGCGACCGTCTTCATCAGCGACACCAGCGCCGCCTTCGACGCGCTGTAAGCGCTGACCTTGGGGCCGGGATCTTCGGCGGCACGGCTGCCGATTGCGATGATGCGCCCACCTCCGGCCTTGCGCATTTCAGGAATGACTGCACGCAGAATGTGGAACGCACTGTTCAGGTTCGCGTCGAACATGCGCTGCCAGGCGGCGTCGTCCGTTGCAGCGACGGTCTGCCCGCCGACGAAACTGCCGACCAGATGGGCGAGCACATCAATCTTTCCGCAGCGTGCGATCACGGTGTCCACCGCCTTCTTTGCCACGTCCAGGCTGGTGAGCGCGGCGGGAAGAGCGATGAAATTCGGATGGTCGAAGTCAGACTGCTGGATTCGTGGGGAGAGTCCGACGACCGTGAACCTCGCCTCCAGCAGAGCGTTCGTGACGTGAGTTCCGAGGCCGCCGTTGGCGCCGGTAACGAGAGCGGTCTTTCCGATCACAGGGTCTCAGCTCCCAGTCTTGTCATTGAGGTTTGCATGGGGTCCACGTCGGGGGCGCCGGTGGTGGAGGCAATTGCTGCGCCCAATTCAACTCGGTGAGTGAAATCTGGTACAGGACGCCAACGCGTATCCAAGCAAATAGTACAGTCATAGCGACCAAAATACCTATGGCGGAGAAAGCAATGAGTCTGGTCGATAGGCCAAGATTTGGCTCCTGTATTTCCGTAGCGAAGAAGAATGATCTCATCGGTAGTAGTAGCGCGATCACCATCAACAAGAAAATCAGAACCGACTCCGCCCAAATTCGTGGAGATCCCGGCTGGTAGATTGCGCTGTAAAGCCACTGTGACAACGTGAAGGCCATCCTGCCCTTGAACAGTGCCTCGAACGGCGGCAACGCTAAAAGCGGGAAATGCCCAGGCCCATACCACAATAAACATCACAAACCACGTCCAGCGCTCGCGCTTTATGTATCCCGTCCACGTGATGATCAGCCCGATGAGAATAACTGCCAGACAAGCGACACTAAGATCGCTCATCGTTCCCGCGGATGCTCGGTAACCTGCATCAAGCTTCGCAAGCCAAAGCTGGTCACGTGCGGTTAAGACGTTTCTCCAGAATGCGGGAACGAGGGAAATCAGGGCGACGGTAAAGAGTGCGCTCGATACAAAGACTGAGTTGGCTCGGATTCTCATGGCGGTCCTCCCGAAGAACGCGCCTCCTAACCCATTCTTACGCCAAAAGGCCAGGACTTGCCAGTTGGTTGATGCAATCAGAGCGCTGCATCACGCGGAGTCTCGCGCCAGCTTCCCCCGTAGCGTCTCCCGATCGAGTTCATTCTCCCACCGCGCCACAATCAGCGTGGCCACTCCGTTGCCGACCATGTTGACCAGGGCGCGGAACATGCTCATGAAACGGTCGATACCCAGGATCAACGCCATCCCCGCCACCGGTATCGTGGGAACCACGGACAGCGTCGCGACCAGGGCGATGAAAGATGCTCCCTGTACTCCGCTCGCGCCCTTGGAGGTCAGCACCGCGACCGCAAAGATGGTCATCTGCTGCAGCAGGGTCAAGTGCGTATTCGTTGCCTGGGCGACGAACAGCGCTGCCAGCGTCATGTAGAGGCTGCTGCCGTCGGTGTTGAATGTGTATCCCGTGGGCACGACCAGGGCGACGAGAGAGCGCGAGCAGCCGAGCTTTTCAAGTTTCTCCATGAGCGTGGGAATCGCGGTTTCGGAAGAGCTTGTGGCCAACACCAGCAGGACTTCCTCTTTGATATAGAGGAGAAACTTCACGATGCTGAAGCCTGCCATCCGGGCAATCGCGCCGAGCACGACAAGCACGAAGAGAATGCATGTGACGTAGAACGTCGCGATCAGCTTGGCCAGAGGGCCGAGCGAAGCCAGTCCATACTTTCCGACGGTGAAGGCCATGGCGCCGAAAGCACCGATGGGAGCGAACCGCATCACGATGTTCACCACCTGAAACACGACCTGCGTCAGCGACTCTAGGATATCGAGCAGGACTTTTCCTCGCTGTCCCGCCGCGGAAAGTGCAAGGCCAAACAGGATCGAGACGAACACCACTTGCAGGATGTCGCCCTTGGCGAATGCATCCGTCACCGTGGTGGGAATGATGTGCATCAGGAAATCGGTAACACTCTGGGCCTTGGCCTGACCGGCGTACTCGCTGACCGCTGCGCTGTCCAAAAACGCCGGGTCTATGTTGAAGCCGCTGCCGGGGCGAACCACGTTGCCGATGATCAAGCCGATCACCAGCGCCAGCGTGGAGACGATTTCAAAATACAGAAGCGCTTTGCCGCCAACGCGGCCGACTTTCTTCAGATCCTGCATGCCGGCAATGCCGGTGACCACCGTGCAGAAAATGATGATCGTGATGATTATCGTGATTAGGCGAATGAAAGCGTCGCCCAGAGGCTTCATCGCAACGGCGCGCGCGGGGCTGAGGTAGCCGAAAATCACGGCGGCCACGATGGCGAATACGACCTGCACCCACAGAGACGTGTAGAAGGGCTTGCGACTGGGGGTTGGCGCAGCATTGGCGGGCGGCGAATTTTTGGTGGGCATGGGCATGGTCAGTGGTTTCTCGGCGTGGCTTAGTTCGGGGGAGGTTCCAGTGTCTTTACCAGCCACGGAATAATCACCCGCTTGAAGATCAGCGGATCAGGCCAGACTCCGACTTGCCGCCCGAGATGGCCGCCCTGCGGATTGATCCATGCTTCTTTCGGCACGTCTCCCTTGCTGAGCAGCAGGTATTCGTCCTCGATGGGAACCTGGGTATCGAGCACGCCTGCGAGAATTAACATGGGCGCCGTCGGCTTGCCGAGCAGGCCCTGCCTAACCAGCGACATCTTTGGGAGGTACTCGCCCATCTCGTCCAGCGTGTGAACGCTTTCGAGAATGTTCATGAGCGCGGGCACCTGATCGAAGAGATACTCGCGATTCCCCAGAAGCGAGTTCATCAGGAATTCCTTCTGGAAAAACTTGTCGACCGGTGGAGACTGAGCACTGGCTCCACGCAGGCGGGCACGCTCAACAATCGCCATCTTGGTGGCCCAGTACGCGCCCCAACTCACACCGTGGAGAGCGATGCGGTTCTTGTCGATCTCAGGACGCGACTGCGCATAGTCGATCACTCGCGAGAGCATGCGCTCCGAAGTCTCGCTAACTTTGATTGGAGCCTGGCCCGTGCCGGGCCCATCGACTGCGAGGAATCCGATGCCGAAGGGGAGAATCGCGCCGAAGCTCTCGGTCAAGTCTTCCTTGCGGCTGTCCAGGCCGTTGACCGCGATGACCAAGGGCACCGGACCTTTCGCAATCGTCATTTTTGGTAGACGCAGATAGCCGATGATCTCCTTGCCCTCGAACGGAATGCGCACGACCTCGAGCGGTGGATCGAAGAACCGTGCGTGCGCCAGGAACGACTCGATCGCCTTCTCGTAGGCGCGCTGCTTGCCCGGAGACGCGGGAATGGGCCAGCGCCCGAACGAATAAAGTCTCCAAGCACGAACGTAGTCGGCATTCGCTTTGGTCGGATCGGATTTCTCGAGCGACTTCGCTTCGTTGAAATATCGGTCAGCAACGCGCATAAAGCCTGCAGCCCATTCGTCCTTGTCGGTTGTATGAATGTTTTGGAATGCTTCGATGACATCCGTGGGATCAAGGCCGATCAGAGGGTACTGGCCGACTTCAGCGCGACGAATCGCCTCCGTCTTGATTTCTTCGATCGTGCGCTCACGCCGCTCCTGGACAAACAGATTCATGGAAAAAAACGTAGAACACATCAACAAGAATAGAAGGATGGCGAATCGAGTCTTTATTGTCATAACTTGAGGAACCCTTTTCGAGTTGCTGGAAAATAGTGACGAAAAGGGCCGGACGGAATCACGTCCGGCCCTTAATCTCTCAAGCTGCAGACATCCAGCTAGAAGATGAACTTCAGCCCCAGTTGGACCGCCCGGCTTCCTCCCGATCCGATGACCGGGTTGGCTGCCGCCACATCCGGAGTGGCGCATTCACAGCCGAATGAGCCTGTCGACGGATCGTTTTGTCCAAAGCCGTTCTGGCCTCCATAAGGATTCGCGAAGTTCGGGTGATTGAGGATGTTAAAGATCTCGGCGCGGAACTGGGCGCGCACCCGCTCCCCGAGATGCCAGTTCTTGGCCAATGAGAAATCGAAGTTGCGGAAACCGGAATCGAGCAGCGTGTTGCGGCCCATGTTTCCGAACTGCCCCAATGGTGGCGGAATCATGATCGAACCGCCCTGAGCGTAACAGCCGAACGCGGCGAGGGAACTGGTCGCTGGCCCCCCGGCTACACCTCCGTCGAGAGACAACGCTTGTGTGTTGCAACTCGAATTGCTGGTGGGATTCGTCGGATCTCCACTTCCACCGAAGAACGGAATGGGAGCAGGCCGTGCCTTAAAGTCGGAAGTCTTTCCGTAGAAGCTCCAGCGAATGGGTGCTGTCGCTGGCGGGCTGACTGGTAGTGGCCCAACACCAGCGGCATCCGTGCCCATATCGATTGGTCCCCAAGGTTGTCCGCTCTCCAGCGTAACGATGGAGTTGATTTCCCAACCTTCCAACATTTGAGCGTAGCCCGTGCGGCCCGGAATGGCGTAGGTCAATGACAAGGTCAGACGATGCCGGATGTCGAAGTCGCTGCTCGCATACTCCCGTCCGACATGGTAGGAGTCTTGCGGCAAGCCGGCGCCGTAGCCAAAGTCCCAATTCGCGCCCACGTCGTCGAGCGAATGGGAATAGGTGTAACCCGCTACCATGCTCAACCCGTGGAAATTTCGCGAGTTCAATGTTGCCTGCAGCCCGTTGTAGTTGGACTTGTAGATGTTTCCCATCTGGAAAATATTGCTGAGGTAAGGGAACTTCGCATTAAACGGTCTTAGGTCCTGCTCGCAATCTACCGCACAAGTCTGGAAACCGGCGCCCACCGGCGGCTGATTGATGTCGCGAATGCCGACCAGTTTCGAGCCGTGATTTCCGACATAGGCGACTTCCAATGAAAGATTCGAGGAGAGGGCATGTTGCAGACTCAACGTCCAGTTCCAGACATGAGGAGTAGTCAGCTTGCGGTCCACTCCCATAATCGCGCAGGGATTGCCCGTCGTATCACCGTTACAGTTGAGGGTGGTGCCGCTAAGGTTGCCATAAATGGGTCCGTTGTCCCACGGGAACGCTGGGAAAACGGTGAGATTGCCGGTCGTAATCGTGCCGGGGCCCGGCGTTCCGTCGAGCAGCGCCCCTGTCGGCACGCTGGGCAGGCCGAAGCTGTTGTTGAAGGCCAGGAACGTTTCCCAGTTCACCGTCTCAAAAACCAGGCCGCCGCCGCCGCGCAGAACGGTCCTTCCGTTTCCGTTGATGTCCCAGGCAAAACCGGCGCGAGGTGCGAAGTTCTTGTGATCGGAGTTGTAAACACTGCCGACGCCGTTTCGGCCCTGCTGAATCAATCCCGTTGCCGAGTTGGGATCGAAGTTGCCTAGCAGGCCGTGTGCTTCCACCGGCGCCGTCTTGTACTCGTACCGCAACCCGAAATTCACGGTTAGACTCCTGGTGACGCGCCAGTCGTCCTGCACAAAGGCGGCGTACTCCCAGTTATGGATATTCCGCCTTGGGTCGCCCGAAAGTACCGACGCCTTGAAAGGCGCGCCGGAAAAAAAGTCTTCGAGCTGCGAGGTGTTAAGAAACGTTTGACCAGTAGGATCGGCCGGGTCCGGAGTGTTGCCGCCCAGGAATGTGATGCTGCCGCGCGCATTCCCAAAGGCGCCGCCGCTGAAAGCGTTGCGATGGATCTCGCCACCGAATTTCAATGCATGCTTGCCGGCAGTATAGGAAACGTGGTCAATGAACTGCGTGATCGTGTCGGGTCCTTGAAATTTCGGCCACTTGAAGCCGCCCAGGCCGGGAAAGAAGTATCCGGCAAAGCCTATGCGCGGCAATCCACCCGTGAACGGTCCGGACACTCCCGTGTTCAGGCCGTAACCGGATGCCGGCGTGCCCAAATCTCCGGGCAGGGTCGGTTGATAGAGCCGGTTGTAGCCCGCGCGGGCTTCATTGACCCAACGCGTGGTCGGCGTCCAGATCCAGCTTCCCCCTACAACCTGGGCCCGGGTGTGAATGTCGGAGAGCCATTTGTGCTGTAGTTCCGGAAAGTCTTCAACCTTTCCCGAATTGTTTCCGAAAAAGAACATGCCGTTAATGTTGTTTCGCTGGTTGAAGTTGTAATCGACCTTCGCCACCACGTTGTCGACATGCACATCGTTGTTAAAGCCGTTGGGAATGTCGATGCTGGGATTGCTGTTGATGGGGAAGCCGCTGCCATTGCATGTGACCGTAGAACCAGACATGGAACATCCCGAAACCTGCAAGCTGGCCGGACTGATCGTGATCCCGCCGGCTTGCAGATCTGTAATCACATCGGGAATGCTGTTGGCGCAGTCGCCGGGCGTGCCAAACACGCAATTTCCAGCGTCCGGCATTGAAACCATCGACGGGCTGGTGATCCCCCCGAAAGAGTTGCCCACGTTGTAGCGCTGCCCTTCATAGGCGCCGAAAAAGAAAGCCTTGTCTTTGATGATCGCTCCGCCCAGCGAACCGCCATACTGCTCTAGGGTTCGCGGCAACTTCGGATTCGGGGAAGTATTGAAGAAGTTCCGCGCATCCATGGCGCCATCACGCCCGAAAGCAAAGGCGCTGCCGTGCACGCTGTTGGTGCCTGACTTAAGTCCCACATTGACGATGGCTCCGGGCTTCCACCCGTATTCGGCAGGAGCATTCTCCTGAACATTGAACTCCTGAATGGAGTCGATGGGGAGAATGGTGGCGGAATCTCCTGCGATGCCTGCGCCATTGATGATGCCTTGGCCGGAAAAGGGCTCGCTGTTAAAAAGACCGTCGACCAGATACGCATTGTCCTCCGCACGCAAGCCGTTGGTGCTGGTGGTGGAAAATCCGCCTCCGGGATAACGCATCACGCCCGGTCGCAACTGCAGAAGGTTTTCGTAATTGCGGCCGTTCAGCGGCAGATCATTGATCTCTTTATTACTGAGCGTGCCTCCGAGTGTGGCGGAAGTGGTGTTAAGCAGGGGGACCTCTTCGGTGACCACAACGGTCTCAGAAACCTGGCCGGGCTGAAGCGTGAAATCGGCGCGCACGTCGGTCGCGACTTCGATCAGAACGTTCGGACGTTCGATGGACTTGAAGCCCTTGGACTCGACGTGGATTTTGTAAGTACCAGGCTGCAAGTCGGGGGCAACGTACGTACCGTCTTCGCCGGTTGTGATACTGCGCGAGGTGCCGCGCTGCAGGTCGGTAACCACCACAGTTGCGCCGGCCACCGCGGCTCCGCTCAGGTCGGACACAGTGCCTAGAACACGTCCCGCTGTCGACTGCGACCACGACGATAGGCTCAGCGCCAGGACGCTGATGATAGCGAGCAGAAAGCGAGTGACGGCTGTCCTCGAAACACTTCTGAGCGTGGCGGTTCCGAGAGTGCGGGATAGCATAGTGCTCCTCCGTCAGTATTTCTGGTCCGACAGCCATACCACTATCTGGGAAACGGTGTCAAGCGAATTCACTTCCTGAATAGTTGAATGCCCCGGACACCGGCCTGCAGACGATTGGTTTAAAGAGCCGCGCAACTCGTCTATCCAAAGGGATTTGCCCACCAGTTGCGGCAATAAAGATGAGTATGGTACAGTCCATTGGTAATACCACCATACCTAATACCAAGCCATGCCAGAGCTGAACAAACCGCGCCGATGCCGGTGGATGTGCGGTATAGTAACCGGACCACAATCGGTCGAATCTATTCTCAAGGGTGCGCTCAAGCCCGGCGATCAACTCCCCGCTGAACGCGACTTGGCGCAGCGTTTTGGCGTCAGCCGCACGGCGGTGCGCGAAGCCGTAAAGGCGCTGCGCGAAAAGGGATTGGTGGAGGCGTATTCCGGGCGCGGCACTTTTATTACTGACGGCACCTCGCATGCGGTGCGCCAATCGCTCGACTTGATGGTGAAGATTGGTCAGCCGGAAGGTTCCACTCATCTCGCCGAAGTGCGGTCCATTCTGGAACCTGAGATTGCGGCACTCGCGGCCACTCGTGCCCAGGAATCGGACCTCGCGACAATGCGCGAAGCGGTCGCCGTGATGGACCGGGCGGGACAGGATCCCGACGCTTACATCGAGGCAGACCTTGATTTTCACCTGGCGCTCGCGGAAGCGGCGGCGAATCCGCTGATCCTTTCCCTGATCGATTCGATCGTAGGATTGCTGCGGGAACAGCGCTTGAAAATTTTCAAAGTTCCGGGTGGTCCCGAGCGCGGCCAGGTACACCACAAGCGGATCCTCGACGCAATGGAGAGGCGCGACGCTGAGAAGGCGAGGGAGGCGATGAAGGCTCACCTCGAACAGGTGCGGCAGGACAGTCTGGCGTCTTCCGACAAACGCGCTCCCGGCAAGCAGAACGCACATTGAGTTACACAGAGAGTTTGGAGGCTGGATCGGATGGCCAAGGTAGGTTTTATCGGTCTCGGCGTGATGGGCAGCCAGATGGTGAACCGGCTGCTGAGCAAGGGGCATACGGTCACGGGCTACAACCGTACGCGCTCAAAGGCGGAGTGGCTGATCGGCAAAGGCATGCAGTGGGCCGACTCGCCGCGCGCGGTAGCGAGCGCGTCCGACTACACGTTTGCGATGGTGACCAACGCGGCCGCGATCAGCGCCATCACCGAAGGTCCGGATGGGCTTCTCGCCGGATTGGGCCCGGGCAAGTTTTATATCGACATGAGCACCGTGAGCCCCGCGGTCAGTCGTGCGCTGGCGGCGAAGGTTCGCGAACGCGGCGCTGACATGGTGGACGCACCGGTGTCCGGCAGCGTGATCACGCTGCAGGAAGGGAAGCTGTCGGTCATGGTCGGCGGCCGCCGCGAGACGTTCGAAAAAGTGAAGCCGCTGTTGCTGGACATCGGTCCGAAGGTGACTTACGTCGGCGACAACGGGCTGGCGCTGTCCATGAAGATTGCAATTAATCTGAGCCTTGCGGTGCAGATGCTGGCCTTCTCGGAAGGCGTGCTGCTGGCGGAAAAGAGCGGCATTGCGCGGGAAGTTGCCGTGGACGTGCTCACACATAGCGCAGTGGCCTCACCCATGATTCAGTATCGTGGACCGTTTGTATTGCAGCAGCCGGAAGAGGCGTGGTTCGACGTGAACATGATGCAGAAGGACATGGTGCTGGCGATGGACCTGGGCCGCCAACTTGACGTTCCCCTACCGACAACCGCGGTGAGCAATGAATTTCTGACGGCGGCGCGCGGCATGGGCATGGCGAAGCTGGATTTCGCCTGCATGTTTGATGTGCTGGCCGCAATGTCAGGCGTTTCGACGCCGGTGACCGAGGGAGTTGCGAAGTGACGACGGCTATCACCAACCCGGAAGCGGGACCTGAGGTTTCCACCGAAAAAGAGAAGTGGCTGCGTGTCTACCGGCAGATGGTAAGCATTCGCCTGTTTGAAGAGCAGGTGAACGAGCTCTACACGCGTGCACTCATGCCGGGACTGGCACATCTTTACAGTGGCGAAGAGGCTGTGGCGGTGGGTATTTGCGAAGCGCTTCGCCGCGACGACTACATCACGAGCACACATCGCGGCCATGGACATTGTCTGGCGAAGGGCGCAGCTCCCGATCGTATGTTTGCTGAGTTGCTGGGAAAAGAAGCTGGATATTGTCGAGGCAAGGGTGGCTCGATGCACATTGCCGATCCGGCGACCGGCAACCTCGGCGCGAATGCGATTGTAGGCGGCAGCGTAGGCATCGCTACGGGCGCGGCCTTCGCGGCCAAGCGACTCGGGACGGATCGGGCAGCCGTGTGCTTCTTCGGGGAAGGAGCGCTTGGGCAAGGATCGCTTTATGAAGTTATGAATCTCGCGCAGTTGTGGAAGCTTCCCGTGATCTACGTCTGCGAAAACAATCTCTACAACGAATACACGCACTATACGGAAACGACGGCGGGAACGATTCTTGGCCGCGCCACGGCCTTCGGACTGGAAGCAGCCAGTGTTGACGGTCAGGACGTGCGCGCTGTGAACGAAATTGCGTCGCGGTTGGTGCGGCGCGCGCGCGCGGGCGAGGGACCTGCCTTCCTGCAGGCCGATACCTATCGCTACAGCGGACACCACGTTGGCGACATCAACCGCGAGTATTACCGCTCGAAGCAGGAAGAGCAGCACTGGAAATCAGATCGCGATCCCATCAAGCTCCATTCGAAATGGCTGCTCGACCGAGGCTACACGGATGCCGCGTCGCTGGAGGGGATCACCTCTGAAGTGCGATCGGAGATGGAAACGGCGGTGAAGTTTGCCATCGCCGCGCCGTACCCGGACGTACAAGAAGTGGAGAAGCACGTGTATGCCTGAGCGCGAGTTAACATTTGCGCAGGCGGTGCGTGAGGCGCTCGCGGAAGAGATGCGCCGCGACTCGCACGTGTGCATCTTCGGCGAAGATGTGGCCGAAGCAGGGACGCCGTTTAAAGTTCTTTCCGGACTGGTCGAAGAGTTCGGCGGGGACCGCGTGGTCGACACACCGATCTCCGAAGCCGGCTTCACCGGCGTGGCCGTCGGTGCGGCAATGACCGGCATGCGCCCCGTCGTCGACATCATGTTCGGCGATTTTCTCACTCTAACGATGGACCAGATGGTGAACCAGGCCGCGAAAGTTCATTACATGTCCGGCGGTCACTGGAAGGTTCCGATGGTGATGCGTACAACGCTCGGCGCAACCCGGCGCTCGGCAGCACAGCATTCGCAGTCGCTGCACGCATGGTTCAGCCATGTGCCGGGATTAAAAGTAGTGCTGCCGTCCACTCCCTACGACGCGAAGGGGTTGCTGAAGACCGCCATTCGAGACGAGAATCCCGTAGTCTTCTTCGAAGATAAGATGATGTACAAGCTGAAGGGACCCGTACCGGAAGAGGAGTACACGATTCCCCTCGGCGTGGCCGATGTGAAGCGTGAAGGCGACGACATCACAATCGTGGCGACGAGCAGCATGGTGCAGGTCGGCCTCGGTGCGGCGAATCTGCTGGAAAAAGAGGGAATCAGCGCAGAGGTGATCGATCCGCGCACTACGTGGCCTCTGGATGAGAAAACGTTGATCGAATCGGCAAAGAAAACATCCCGCGTGATTGTGCTCGATGAAGGTTACGGCCGGTACGGAGTGACTGCAGAGCTAGCCGCGGTGATAGCGGAAGGCGCGTTCTATGATCTCGACGCGCCGGTAAAGCGGATGGGGGCCATGCACGTCCCGATTCCATTTTCTCCACCGCTCGAGGACGTGACGGTACCGACGGAAGAAACGGTATTCGAAGCAGCCCGCCAACTTTGTGGGAAAGCGTGACAGCGTAGTGCCGGCATCTTGCCGGCTGTCCCGAGGGCGTCTCGCCCTCGGCCTTGGCTAGAAGCTAGCAGCTAGGAGCTGAATTTATGGCACTCAAAACTCACGGAACCATGGCGGTGGATTGGGAAAACCGAGTCGACTTCGACCGCCTGCGCCGCGAACGCCTGCAGCGCGCGAAAGATCTGTTGGCTAAGTCGGAGATGGGAGCACTGCTCTGCTTCGACATGAACAATGTGCGCTACCTGACCTCAACGCATATTGGCACTTGGGCGCAGGATAAGGCCAATCGCTTCACTCTGCTGCCGCAAAATGATGAGCCCATTCTCTGGGACTTCGGATCCGCCGCGAAACATCATCAATTAAATTGCCCCTGGCTGGGGGATGGCCGCTCGCGGGCAGGAATCTCCGTTCTCCGGGGCGCCATGTCGCCCGAGATGGGGCGTGCGGAAGATGTTGCGAAGAAAATTCGTGTTGAACTCGAAATGCGCGGGCTGCACAAGGAGCCGGTAGGCATCGACATCATCGAACTGCCAGTTCTCTTCGCTTTGCAAAAAGAAGGCATCAAGGTCGTCGACGGACAGCAGCTCATGTCCGACGCCCGCGTGATCAAGACGCAAGACGAAATCTCGTTGCTCAATACTTCCGCGATGATGGTCGACGCCGCCTATGACGAACTCTATCGCGCCATGAAGCCTGGCTTGCGGGAGAATGAAGCGGTCGGACTGGTCAGCAAAGTTCTCTACGATCTGGGCTCGGAGTACGTCGAAGCGGTAAACGCAATTTCCGGCGAGCGCTGCAATCCGCATCCGCACGTGTTCTCCGACCGCGTGCTGCGTCCCGGCGATCCCGTGTACTACGACATTCTGCATTCCTACATGGGATACCGCACCTGCTACTACCGCTGCTTCACCGTAGGCTATGCGTCGCACGCGATGGTCGATGCCTACAAGCGCTGCCGCGACTATCTCGATGCTGCAATTGAGCTGGTGCGTCCGGGACGCACCACCGCCGAAATCGCCGCAGTCTGGCCGAAAGCAGAAGAATTCGGCTTCCCCAACGAAGAGGCTTGCTTCGCCCTGCAATATGGGCACGGCATCGGTCTCGCGATCTGGGAGAAGCCGGTAATCAGCCGCCTGGTCTCCTTCGATCATCCGGTCGAGATCAAGCCCGGCATGGTGTTCGCGCTGGAAACCTTCTGGCCCTCGACCGACGGCTGGAGCGCGGCCCGCATCGAAGAAGAAATTGTCGTCACGCCGACCGGACACGAAGTGATTACGCGTTTCCCGGCCGAACAACTTCTGGTGGCAGGCGCGCACTATCACACCGTGAACGGACCCCTGCCGACCATACGAGAAAGCGAAGCTGCGCCCAGCGAGCGCGTCCTCGAGATGATCGAGGCCAGTGCGAAAACTGAGCGGGTAGGAGTTTCGGGCTGAAGGCCATAAGAGGCCCTTCCCCAATCAATTTATGGCCTTCAGCGTTGTCATGCCCGCCCTCGAGATGGCGCAGGAAACCGGCAAGCTCATTGCCTGGCGCAAGAAGGAAGGAGACCGCGTCACCAAGGGCGAGCCGCTCCTCGAAGTAGAAACTGACAAAGCGGTTCTGGAAATAGAGGCCCCCGCCAACGGCATTCTTGCCGGAATCAAAGCCTCCGCTGGAGCAGACATTCCTGTTGGGCAGACGATCGCGTGGATCGTGGCTCCTGGAGAAAAGCCTCCCGCCGAGGACGACCCGCACGGTGCGCCTGCGGCTCGCGCAAGTTCCGCCACACAGACACAGACAAAGACAAAGACTGAGTCTGTCGCCGCGTCTGTCTCTATTGCCCCAGCAGCCTCGCGCGGTGCAGCGAGAATCTCTCCCAAGGCTCGACGCCTCGCCAAAGAACTCGGAGTGGACATCACCACGCTCCGCGGCTCCGGTGCGGACGGAGAAATTCTTGCCGCGGACGTGCAGGCCGTCTCTGCTCCGCCCACATCCAGCAGCACTACGGCCAGTAAAGAAGGTGGCAAGGTCGAGATTCCCAGCTCAATCGGCCGCCTCATGGCCGAGCGCACAACGCAGAGTTGGACGACAGTGCCACACTTCTTCGTGAGCCGCGAAGTTGAAGCCAGCGCGCTCAACGCTTACCGCGAAGGGGTGGTTGCAGTAACTGAGCGAACCCACGGAGTTCGGATCACTCACACCGATCTGCTAGTCGCGCTCGTGGCGCGCGTCTTGCTCAAGCATCCACGACTGAACGCAAGCTGGAGCGCCGAGGGTATTCGTCTTCACGATCATGTGAATGTCGCCGTCGCCATCGCGGTGGACGACGGTGTCGTCGCCGCTGTGATTCCCAATGCTCACAAGGCGAATCTGGCAGAAATCGCGATGCAGCGCCGCGAGGCGGCCGAACGCGCCCGTGCCGGTAAGCTCCGCCCTGCTGACATTTCCGACGCAACATTCACCATCAGCAATCTCGGCATGTACAAAGTGGATGCGTTCAGCGCGATCATCACTCCACCGCAGGCAGCAATCCTGGCAGTTGGCGCAATCACCGACCGCGTCGTGGCCATCGAAGGAAAACCTGCTGTCAGTCCCATGATGACGCTGACTTTGTCCTGCGACCATCGCGTCACCGACGGCGCCCGCGCGGCCCTCTTCTTAAACGCCCTGGCAGATGCCATTCGCCAACCAGGGAACTTACTAAGCTGAGGAAACCTTGGCGCAGCAGCAGATGGCCCTTCGAGCGTCTCTGCTATGCATCCTACCCGCGCCTAATGTATTTCATCACTTGGCGAAGGAGTACATAAGAGGCATAGGCTGTGGAGGAGAGCATTACGATACAGAAGAGCGAGAAGAGGATTTCAGGTCCAAAGGCCTGAACCCATTTTTGCTGCGAGAAAGGCAAGGTCCCAAGGGCGGCAAGAATGAACAGAATCCACCCGGCGAAGAGAACACGCTCGACAGGGCGAAGTGT